>Ga0315554_1000065_pt1 | contig 51221 bp, 46 predicted proteins | sample SalMarSW160370MG_FD_202114 | JGI IMG/M metagenome (GOLD analysis project Ga0315554, IMG submission 202114) | Salt marsh sediment microbial communities from the Plum Island Ecosystem LTER, Massachusetts, United States - Salt Marsh Sediment SW1603-70 ...
GCCGTTTTGAGGCCCTCACCCAAGTGCACCAGGGGTGTGGCCTGGCCGATGATGTCGGCGGCCGCCGCCTGGTAGCGGGCAAATCCCCCCGGAATTCCGAAGAAGGGGTTGGCCCAGGAGGCTGTCAGCTGTCCGCCGAAGCTGATGTAGAGAAAGGCCCGGCCCACCATGGCGGGATTGAACACGTTCCTCCCGAAGCCGCCGAAGGCCATCTTGCCGAAGAGTATTCCCACCAGGGCTCCCAGCGCAGCCATCCAGTAGGGGATGGTCGGGGGCAGGGACAGGGCCAGGATGAAGCAGCTGACGAATACCGCGGAGGTAACCGGCTCTTTGCGGTGTCTCAAGAAGATGAACTCGGTGAGAAATCCGACCACATTGACGATCGCCAGGATGACCAGAGCCCTCCAGCCGAAGAAATATATAGAAGCGATGACGGCGGGGATCAGAGCATAGAGGACCCGCTTCATGGGAAGCTGCCACTGTATCAGCTTCTGTTTCTTAGCTTCCGCCATTCGTGAAAACCTCCACAATTTGGTTCGCCCCATTATTATTAATTATCTCAACCTTGGCAAGGGGAACGGGATCTGCTATACAGGGGAGGAATCATGATAGGCTTTCGTCTGCAACTGAAGCATCGTCCCGACGGCCGCCTGGTGTTCACGATCCCGGTTGGGTACAAACTCCTGCTCCTCGTCATCGGGCTGCTGATCCTCATCTCCCTCCTGGTGACCCGGGAGGAGGGCGGGGGGAGCATCTTCATCCGGGAGAACACCATCCCCCTGATCATCTGTCTGATCTCGCTTCTGGGCGCCGCCTACCACGAGTGCTGGATCTTCGACAAGGCAGAGGGCCGGGTGATACACGAAAACGGCCTGATCGCGATCCACGGCAGCAAGGTGTACGGATTTGAAGATCTGGACAGGATCGAAGTCTCCCGGTTTGTAAAGGGAAAGGCCGGATCGACGCAACAAGTCGGCAGAAGTCTCGCCTTCCGCCCGATCATTACCCTTTCCCTGGAGACCAGGGATGGCAGGAACTTACGGTTGGAGAACTACAGGTTCTCTCACCGCACGAAAGTCGAAACTACAGCCCGGGCAATCGCAGAGTACAGCGGGATTTCGTACGTGAATCAAATCATGGGCGGCGATGAGCTGTAGCCGGCCCGGCCTGTCGTTCGCCCCCCCCACAGACAAGGACCGAAGCGCACAGTTAGGGATCGAAGTAGAGAAAACAGGCGACCTGATGGTGCTCCTCCACCTCTCTGAGCTGGGGAATATTGTTCTTGCACTTGTCCGGCATGGCGTTGGGACAGCGGTCGTAGAAGTAACAGCCGGTACGCTCCCGATCAGGGGAGGGCACATCTCCTTCCAGGATGATCCGCTTGCGCTGCCTCTCCACCGCCGGATCCGGTATCGGCACCGCCGAAAGCAGGGCCTTGGTGTAGGGGTGCATCGGTCTCTTGTACAAGACCTTTGAATCGGCTATCTCCACGATCACCCCCAGATACATCACGGCGACCCGGTTGGATATATGCTCGATAACCGCCAGATCGTGGGCAATGAACAGGTAGGTTAGATTGAACTCTTCCTGAAGGTCGTTGAGGAGGTTGAGGATCTGACTTTGGATCGAGACATCCAGAGCGCTGATCGGTTCATCCGCCAGAATGAGCTTTGGATTCAAAGCCAGCGCCCGGGCCACCCCGATTCTCTGCCTCTGTCCCCCCGAGAACTCGTGGGGGTAGCGGTTGACGAAGTAGCGGGACAGGCCGACCTTTTCCATCAGCTCCTCGACCCGCTTCTGGATGTCCTTCTTGGTGTAGTTCAGGATCCCCCTTTTGGAATAGATCAGCAGAGGCTCACCGATGATCGCCCCGGCGGTCATCCGCGGATTGAGGGAGGCGTAGGGATCCTGAAAGACCATCTGCAGATCCATCCTGGCTTTGAGCATTTCCTGCTTGCGAGCTCTGCAGAGATCCTTTCCCTCGAAGTTCACCTCTCCGCCGGTCGGCTTGTGCAGCTGGGCGATGCAGCGGGCCGTCGTCGATTTACCGCATCCCGACTCACCCACCAGACCCATGGTCTCGCCCCGGCAGATGCTGAAATTAATCCCGTCTACCGCCCTGATAGCCCCGACCTGACGCTTGAACAGCAATCCCTCTTCGATGGGAAAGTGCATCTTGAGGTTCTTGACCTCGAGCAGGATGTTGTTTGTCGACACTTACTTCTCCTCCTTGTACAACCAGCAGCGAACGGCTCTCCCGTCGGTAACAAACTCCGGAGGATACTTCTGCCGGCAGATATCCATGGCGTACTCGCAGCGTGGATAAAAGGTGCAGACATCGGGCAGATCGATCAGATTGGGGGGCTGTCCTTCGATAGAGTACAACCTCTGCTTGCCCGGCTTGTCCAGGCGAGGCACGGACTTGATCAGCCCTTGAGTATAGGGGTGTTTCGGATCCTGGTACAGATCATCCACCTTTGCCTTTTCCACGATCCTGCCCGCGTACATGACGCAGATGTTGTCGCACATCCCCGCCACCACACCCAGATCGTGGGTGATGAGAATCACCGCGGTGCCAAACTCTACGCTGAGATTTTTGATGATCTCGAGGATCTGAGCCTGAATCGTAACATCGAGGGCGGTGCTCGGCTCATCGGCGATCAGCACCTCCGGGTTGCAGCTCAAGGCCATGCCGATCATGACCCTCTGGCGCATGCCCCCGGAAAACTGATGGGGATAGTCGTCGACCCGCTTTCCGGGATTGGGGATGCCGACCAGTCGCAGCATATCGATGGCCTTGTCCTTGGCCTGCATCTTGTCCGTACCCTGATGCAGCTGAATCGTTTCGATCATCTGGGTGGAAATGCGCAAAAAAGGATTGAGGGAGGTCATCGGATCCTGAAAGATCATCGAAATCTTTCCGCCGCGGATCTGCCTAATCCTGTCGGCAGACAAATCAAAGATGTTCTTTCCCCGAAGCAGGGCCTGACCGGACATGATCCGTCCCGGCGGCGAGGGAATTAGCTTCATCACCGAGAGACAGGAGACGGACTTTCCGCATCCCGATTCACCCACCAGGCCGAGGGTCTCCCCCGTACGCAGTGCGAAGGATACACCATCGACCGCCTTCACCACGCCATCGTCGGTGTTGAAGTACGTGCGCAGATCCGTCACCTGCAGTACCAGATCATTGTTCATGGTTTGCACCTTCACTCCTTTGGCTGTTATAACTTGTTCTTGCTCTTAGGATCGAGGGCGTCCCGCAACCCGTCTCCCAGGAAGTTCATGGCGAAGAGGAAAACGACCATGACGATCGCCGGAAAGAACAGCCGCCAGGGGTAGAGATTCATCCCCTCCACCCCGTCGCTGACCAGGGATCCCCAGGAGGCGAAGGGGGCTTGAACGCCCAACCCTAGAAAGGAGAGAAACGATTCGAGCATAATGAAGGACGGGATGCTGAGGGTTGAGAAGACCACGATCACCCCCAGGGTATTCGGCACGAGGTGTCGGAATACGATCCTGCCCGTGCTGGAACCTATGCTTCGAGCCGCCTCGACAAACTCCGAATTTTTCAGAGATATGATCTGCCCCCGCACGACCCGGGCCACGGTCAGCCAGCTGACAATGGCCAGGGCGAAGAAGAGATTGAGGATATTCCTGCCGAACAGAGCCATCAGGATAATGACCAGCATCATATAGGGTAGACCGTACATCACGTCGATGATGCGGGTGATGATGTAGTCCACCCTGCCTCCGAGATATCCCGCCAAGGCTCCGATGATGATGCCGATGAACACGGAGGTGATGGTGCCGATGACACCGATGGCAATCGAAACCTGACCACCGTAGATGATCCGGGCCAGCAGGTCCCGACCCAGAGAGTCGGTTCCAAGGATATAGCGCCTGTCATGGACCTTCACGACCTTGCCGCTGATTTTCCTGGTCTCCGTAGCAGTTCTCGCTTTGAGCTCAGACAATTTTTCCCGCTCCTGATCATTGAGCTCGTTGCGGCCCATCTTTTCGGCCATGGCGAGCAAAAGCGTCTCCTCCCTTTCGATCATCAGCTCTCCGGCTTTTTTTGTCAGGGAAGGAGGCAGATACTGATGTTCGATCACCTGATACTTGTAGGAATAAATCGGAAGGATCGGCGCTGTAATTGAAAGGATTGCATAGATGATGACCACGACCAGCCCGAACATGGCCATCTTGTTCTTTTTCAGGCGCCGCCAGGCGTCCTTCCAGAGACTCACACCCTTGATCGGCTGGTTGAGCTCGCTGAGGTAGGTATCTTTACTTTCTTTGATTGCCGTATCCACTTCCTTCACCTCTAGCTGTAGGAAATCCGGGGATCCAGGAATCCGTATATAATGTCGACGAAAAAATTCATGATGATGAGAATCACCGAATAGACGATTACCGTACCCATGAGCAGGGTGTAGTCCCGATTGAAGGCAGCCTGAACGAAGAACTGTCCCAAGCCGGGTACTCTGAAAATCCTTTCGACGACGACCGAGCCGGTGATAATACCGGCGAAGGCGGGTCCCAGGTAGCTGACAACGGGAAGCAGGGCTCCTTTCAGGACGTGCTTGAACATGATCACAATCTCCCGCAATCCCTTGGCTCGAGCGGTGCGCACATAGTCGGAACGAAGGACCTCGAGAATACTGGCCCTCGACAACCTGGCATTGTAGGCGAAGTAGGGGAAGGAAAGGGTTATGACCGGCATGATGATCGTCACCCACCCGTGCTGGCCGGTAATCCACCCCGAAGTGGGCAGCCAATCCAGCTTCAAGGCGAAAAAAAACATCAGCACGGGCCCGACAACGAACAGAGGCACCGTAATGCCGATCACCGCGAAGGACATTGCAGTGTAGTCCACCCAGGTATTTTGCCGCACAGAAGAAATCATCCCCACGCCCACCCCGATGACGACCGCTATCCCCAGGGCGATGCTTCCCAGGATCATTGATTTGGGGAGACTGTTGAAGATGAAGAAATTTACATCATGATCCGGATAGGCAAAGGAAGGCCCAAGATCTCCACGAAGAATATCGAGCAAATATCGTCCGTACTGCTTCAGCAATGGTTCGTCAAGGTGATACTTCTTTTCGATGTTTCGAAGTATCTCCGGTGGAAGCCTCTTTTCCCTGTCGAAGGGTCCCCCGGGAGCGATTCTCACGATGAAAAAGCTCATGGTAATAATGACGAACAGCGTCGGGAACAGTCCGATGAAGCGGCGGATGATGAATTTTGTCACTATTATCTCCTGCAGTTCACAAGGCGGGATTCATTATAAAATCGATGGTGATTCGTGGCAAGACAAAAAGAGGGAGCCGTTGTTACACGGCTCCCCCGGCGTTCGATCTAGACAGCAATTACTACTTCTTGTAGATAAATTTGGGCGGCTGCCAGTCCAGGATGGTAGGATTCCAGCCACCCCAGACGCTGGTGTCGATCAGGTCCATGTTGGTGTAGAAGTAAATCGGGATGATGCCCTGATCCTGGGAAATGAAGATCTCTTCGGCTTTGGCGAGCTTGGCCATACGCTCCGGTCCTGGAGACATTCGGGCCGCTTCCTGGATCAGCTTGTCGAATTCGGGGTTGGAGTACTTGCCGTAGTTCTGTCCGGCATCGGTCTGGAATAGCTCGAGGAAGGTGTTGGGGTCGATGTAGTCACCGATCCAGCCCATGCGCAGTACCTGGAAGTCCTGTTCCTTGCCGCGGGCCAGAACCGTCTTCCATTCGGCGTTCTCGATGGACATCGAGATGCCCAGGTTTTCCTCCCACTGCTGCTGGACGTACTCGGCGATCTTCTTGTGACCTTCCGAAGTGTTGTAGAGAATCGTCACGTTGGGGAATCCCTTACCGCCCGGATAGCCTGCCTCAGCCAGAAGCTGTCGGGCCATCTCGACATTGTAGCCATTGCCTTTGGGGCTGGTGTAGTTGGCCATGTTGGGGACAACCACATCGGCGGGAACCTGACCGCCTTTGGAAACCCGGTCCACCAGGGTCTGCTTGTCGATGGCCATGGCCAATGCTTTGCGCAGCTTGACATTGTTGAAGGGCGGCTTGGTGTGGTTGAATTCATAGAAGTAGGTGGCCAGTGAAGGCACGACGTGAAAGTCATCCCGGGTCTTCAGAGAATCGATCTGGTCCGTCGGAATCCCGTCGTCCATGAAGTCGACCTCTCCGGCCAGGTACATGTTCAGACGGGTGTTGTTGTCGTCGCTGGGATAGTACTCTATGCGGTCGAGTTTTACTTTGTCCGCATCGTAGTACTTGGGATTGCGCACCACGGTCAGGATTTCCTGGGGTTTCCAGGTTTCCAGCACGAATGGTCCGTTGGAGACCATGTTGCCCGGCAGAATCCAGTCCTGGCCGTGCTTCTCGATCACATGCATCGGCAGGACCGCGAATACAGTGTGGGGCAGCATGCTGGTCACATAAGGAAGAGGACCGACCATGGTGACCTCGAAGGTGTAGTCATCAACGGCGCGGATCTTCACGGCCTCAGGACCGGCTTCACCGGAGTTGTAGGCATCGGCGCCTTCTACCGCCATGCCCATCAGCCAGGCATAGGGGGAGGCGGTTTCCGGGTTCAGGGTCCGCAGCCAGGAATCGACGAAGGTCTGGGCTGTAATTTTAACACCGTCGCTCCAGGTGGCCTTGCGGAGTTTGAAGGTGTAGACCGTCTGGTCGGAGCTGACCGTCCAGCTCTCGGCCATGCCGGGAATCCCGTCGTTGGTCTTGGGATCATGAATCAGGAGACCTTCAAACAATCCCAGCAGGATCGTGTGTGAAGTTGTGTCCTCGCTCAAGGACGGATCCAGGGTAGGTGGTTCGGCGCCACTGGAGACCCGGAACACGACCTCCTCCTTGGCTACTCCCGCCTTCTTACAGCTAACCAGTCCGATAAGGGCAAGGGAAACTGCGAGAACGAAAAGTAATAGAATGAGTTTTTTCATAGATCCTCCTTTAAAAGATCTGTATGAATTTGTAGTCATGCAGCTACGCTGCGTCCAATCATACATAATCAACGGTTTTCCCGAATAAGTCAAGCAAAAATCCGGCAACGCCGGGCTCAACCCCTTGTGTTCCAAGCCGATCTCTTCGTGTATATTCATTGACAGACCGAGCATGAAACGGTATTTCCTCTACGTTCTGCCTATGATTTTCCTGTTTTTTTTTCTCTTCCGTGTGCCCGTATTTGTCCCCGCGGTGGTTCTCCCCCACACGGTGATTATACCCTACGATGACAACCTGGATTCCCGATCCGTGTTTTCCTATCTCCACAAGTACCGGCGGGTCCGTCTTCTCGTCGGCGGCGTGATGCGAAGCTTGCGCAAACAGGATTTTCCGACGCCGGACAGGCTGGTCGAATACCTGGACGAATATCGGGGAGAGGAGTCTGTACTCCTGGAAAATTACACCGACTCCATTGTCAAGAGCACACCGGCGCTCAAAAAAGTTAGGCTCGTTTTCAGCGTTCCTCCTGATTCAAGGGATATTGCCGCGGCCAACCGGCTTCAGAGCGAATATGGACTGCCGGTTGAAATCGATGTGATCTCCCGGTCCGAGGATCCTCTGCTCCTCGCCTACGCCTACACCTTTGGATCCCGGGAAATTGACCTGGACTTCGACCTGCTGTTCTCGACGGCCATACAGGGCTATGAGGCGATCGAGGTGCACAGGAACGATAAGCTGCTCAGCCGGATCGAGCCCGGGGTATTGGCCGAAGGCCGGCACTACATCACCTCCCTGCCCGCCGAGGGCGACACGATTCTGGAGGTGGAAATCAGAGGCCGGGGCACAGTTCTGCGAAGGCAGCTACAAATCCTCTCTCGAAGCGACGAGGATCCACAGCTGCTGATGGTCAGCCACAGGGGAGGAAATGTCTCTTTTCTCGAGGGCCTGTACTCGGTAAAGAAAATTCCCCTCTCCCAAACCATGCATGAAAACCTCTTGGAATATCCGCTTTTGGTTTTTGACGGTATTCCCCTTCAGAGCATCGATCCCCAGCTGAGCGGCATTCTGCGAAGCATCTATGAGGACAGGTCGACCTCCCTGCTGTTTGTCAGCGATTCCCCCTCCTTCGGCAGCAGGGGGGATAATCCCGAGATCGAAGAAATTCTCCCTGTCGAGCTGGCGCCGCGATCCCTGAAGTACCTGCCGGACATGGGAATTCTGATCGTCCTGGACATCTCGGCCAGCATGAGCGGGAAAAAACTGTCTCTGGCAAAGGTCTCGACCCTGGAGCTGATAAAGAATCTCAAAGATACGGATCGCATCAGCATTCTAACCTTCTGGGACCAGTTCCGTTTTCTTCACGATTTCGAAGAACGGAAAAATCTCGACTCCGAAGCACAGCTGGCCCCTCTGGTCGCTCAAGGCGGAACCGATCTGTTTGCCGCCTTGGAGGAAGGACTGAACCGACTTGTGGATTTGCCTATGCCTCAGCGGCATGTCATCATCCTTACCGACGGGAAGACCAAGGAGGGAGATTTCGATTCGCTGATCGATCAGGCCCAGCTTGAAGATATCACCATATCCACCCTGGCCGTCGGCGAAGAGATAAATGCCGGCCTGCTGACCAGATTGGCGCTAAAGAGCGGCGGCAACTTCTATAGAGTCAACGATCTGGCGGAGATCCCCTCTCTTATCTTCCAAGATCGTCGCGAGATAGCCCGCGCGAGCTTCGGCGAGGACCTCTTCCCCGTCTCCGATTTCACGGATACCGTGATCAGCCAGGTAACGGGAATGAGCCTGTACACTCCCAAACCGCAGCGCATCCTTCTCTATAAAAACCAGTACGACGACCCGCTGCTGATCATGGAAAAGAGGGATCGCCAGCTGGTGATGATGCTGCTTTCCGACCTGTACGGTTACTATACGGAAGATTTCCTCTCCAACATCGCGGTGGTCCGAACGCTGCAGAGAGCCTTTGATTCGATTCTACAGAAGAACAGGATCAGCATTCGCGTGGCAGAGTCCCACAGAAATATCTCTCTGACGGTGAACGGAGAACAGCTGGTCGATCCGGTATTGTCCCTCTATGCAGACAATCGACTGCTGGGAGAGCACGCGCTCGAGCCGGGGAGTTTGTTAACGTACAGCACCAGCGTGCCTCTCTCTCGGCCCGGTCGGTATACGGCGATACTCCTCAGTCGGGGTGCGCCCTTCGTCCGCTTCCCGCTGTACTTCAACGGGAACATGGAAGGAGAAACCACCGATTCACGGATCGCACTGCAGGCGTATAAAACTCTTTTTTTCAGAGCTTTGCCTGCAGGCAGGCTCTATCTGATCATTTTTTTCCTCACCTCGATTGTGGTAACGCTGCTCTCCAGGCAGTCCGTCAGGAAGCCGGGAGGGGGAGGAGGATGAAAGCAGTGCTCGCCGTCCTGCTGCTGTTGGTCGGCTCCACCGCTGTCGAATCCCAGTCGGTGTTCCTTAACTCAGAACTGCAGCCCTTCCGCATCAACAAGATGATGGTCACTGACCTCCCGGAGTTTGGAAACACCCGGGTAACGATCACGGGAAGAACCCTGTATGGAGAGGAAGTACCGCTGTTCAGCGCCGAGGATATAAACCTACCGCATGTGCTCGACTGCTTCCTCTATTTCGACGATTCGATCCAAAATGTGCAGGTAGAGGTAGCCTCTGCGGCCACGGATCCGGTGTTGTTTGACTATGCTACAAATTTCAACCCGTACCGCGTCACCGTTTTCCCGGGCGTTGGACGGATTCTGCCGCCGCTGCCCGGCTACCGCACCACCACCACCGCCGAACATCTAAGAGCGGGAGATATTCTTGTTCTTCAAGCTGCGCCGGATTTTGTAATTCATGGCAGGGATGTCGGAGAGCTTCTGGAACGGGGGATTCACGTAATCACGGCCAGGGCGTCGTTGGGGGTGGATCAACTTCCCGCCCCGGAAAAGCCGGATCCTCTGCGCGCATCACTTCTGCTTCTCGATTCCCTGGACCCGGCTTCCCTTGTGGAGACCCTGCAAAGGCAAAGAGAGAGTTTCGCGAGCTTTAAAAAGCGCTACTACGATCTGATCGCCGGGAGCGATTTCTACGGCATTCCCGCAGCCCGGAATCAAACCCTCCGCTTCGAGGATGCGAGGATCGAGGATATTGCGGCTTCTTTGGAGCGGCGGTATATCCTCGACAGAGTCACCCCATTCTACAGGCTGGTGCTCCTCGGCTTCTACCTGCCCGCGCTGATCCTGGTCGCATTGTTCAAACGATCAACCGCGCTCCTGTTGCCGCTTGCGGTTCTTTTCGCCGGTTTTGTTGGCCTGTCCTGCTTTGCCCCCATTCCGGACAAATCACTTCAGCTGCAGCTCAACCCGACTCATCTGGAGGGAGGCAGGATCGAAATTGTTCGAAAAGCGACGGATGAGAAAGGGACAACGCCGATTGCCGGCCTGCTGCCCCCTTCGATCGTAGAGCTGCGATTCGTTCCAACCGACTTCGATCCGGCAATGTGGCGCCTGACCTATGGATTGATCCGCTCGAACGCGAAACAAGTCCCTCTGACGTTTTTCACGGACCCGTCTTCCGTCAAATTCAATCAGCTCCCGAAAATCGAGAGGCGGGCGGACGGGTATGTCGTGAGATACGTCAATCCGCTGCGATACTGGAGTCTTCATGAGCCGGACTAAACGGATTTTGGCGATCCTGCCTGCAGTGGTGCTGCTGATTTTTGTCGCACCGAACTGGTGGTCATCGCCTCGAGACTACGGCCCGACCCCTGTGATCCTTTTGGTTCTCCTGGCCCTGCTTCTGCTGTGCTATCTGTTGCCGTTCACCGCCCTCGAGCTCCTGGCTGTATTGATCCTCACCATCCCCGCCCTGTTCGTAGCGCTCTACTCGCTCTGCGGATTGACCGTGGGGGAAGCGTACCTGCTGATCCTGCGCGGCGCCCTGGCGGTATTCTTCTATTTCCTGATATCTTTGGTGATCGAAACCTACAGATCCAGAGCGGCAGCATCAATCCCGCGTCTCCTGACGGCGTTGGCCGTGGCCCTCCTCTGGGCAGTCTTTTTGCTGGGGCAGAACATCCTCTTTTTCCTGTCCCTGTCGATCCTGGCAGGGTTGCTCCTATGGTACCGTAGGAGCCTCAAGAAGAATGGATAAACCGGTGCTCGATTCCGTACTGAGCTACTTCCTGAAACGACACCTGCGAACCCGGCTGATCAATAGCACCGTCGCCTATATTTCGGTCAATCTTACGATCTATTTTCTCCTGCTTGCGGTGGTGATTCTTACCAATTCATCCCTGTTTATCTTTCATCTGCTGCTGTTTTTCAGTCTGTCCCTGCTGCCCCTGTTCCTGTTTCTGGGGATGGAACGAACCACCCTCCGCCGGCTGGTCCGTTCCATAGATGATCGCTGTTTGGTCGAGTCGTACCTGCACACCCCGTCGACCGAACACCGCACCTTCATGCGGCAGCGGGTAGAAGCGCATCTGGAACGAAAAAAGAACGAGCGGGTTTTGCCCTTCCGTTTGTTTCGGGGGAATTTGTACCTGCTGGGTCTGTGCGGGTTCGCATTCTTGTTGCTGCAGGGGATCTCTGTCATCACCCTTCGTGATTTCACAACGACCTTTTCCGCTCGGGAAATCAAAAACAGACTGATAGAGCGAGAAACTCTGGAACAAGCGGTTGCCGAGCTGCCCGTCGACGATGCCGGTGCATACGGTTCCTCCGAAGCCGAGGAGCTTCGGCCGACTCCGGGTGGTGAAACCGGGGAACAAAGAACCGGCAGGACGCCGGAAGAGGAAACGCTGGAGGAGTTGCTCGAGGATGGGCCGATGGCAGCCAAGGACAGGATAGACCGCCTGAGCCCCGAAGATCTGATAGAGGAGAGCGACCGGCCTACCGAACAGAGTGAAACAGAGTGGAGGTACCAAATCCCCGGTTCCGAATCGGAGGAAGCCGGGGAGAACATGTCGGGGATCGCCGGGGATGAAGGGCGAGAGACGGGCAGGGAAGGCAGCGGGTCGGAAGCGGGATCCGGCGACGTGGGCCGGACCTTCAGAGAATCACCCCTGCGGGAGTACACGGCGATACCCGAAGAGATTGCGGCCCGGGGAAATGAGGAGCTGTCTCCGGGGGGCATGACTGCCGAAAGCCGCAAACAGACCTATTTGAGCACGATTTTTTCGGATTTTCAGCAATCGGATAATCTGCGGATCACCTTCAATCCCCTGTTCGACGCGATACGGGAACGGTACCTGGAGTTGCTGCGTGAACGTTTCTAGAGCTTCAGAGCACGGATCCGCTATCGTGACGGCGGCCATTGCCCTGCCGCTGGGGGCGGCCCTGTTTTTCCTCCTGCGCCTGGTGGAGGGGATCATCCGGGGCCCCATGGCGTTGAATGCATTGCTCGAAGAGACTGCCAAAGCCACCTTATTTGTCCTTGCCGTGCTCGGCTCCAAATCCAGGATCTGGAGAAACATCCTGTTTCCTCGAGGGACAGATCCCGACTTCGGGCCGCCAACGCCGCTGCTTTTCCCCCTTCTCTGCATCACGGCCTTCGGGCTCACAGAAAATATCCTGTACTATTTCAGCTTTCCGACCAGCTCGATATACAAGAGGCTGCTGTATTCCTATCCGATCCATCTGAATACCGCCTTGCTCTACGCCCTCGGTTTTCTTTCCGGCAAGCCCCTCAGGGTGGCTTCGTCTTTCATCATCTGCGTGCTCTATCACCTCGCTCTGAACTATCTGTCCTTCAGGCTGCCGGAAGTTGTGATTTATCTGTTCGGGGTCGTCAACCTTTTCATTCTCTTTCTCCTGTATCGGAGGGTACTCGTGAAAATCATCGAAAGGAGTATGCAAGCATGCTGGAATCCAAAATGAACGGGCTCCTGCACTTCTACAGCGACTTTTCCGGCTTCTTGAACAACAGGATCGTGGGCTGCGGGGAAATCGTGAAGAGACTCTTCATATCCCTGATGATCGGCGGCAACATCCTGCTGGAAGGCCCGCCGGGGGTAGGGAAGACTAGCATGGTCAAGTCTTTCGCCGAACTGCTGGACTTGAGGTACTCCCGTATCCAGTTCACTCCGGATCTGATGCCTCTGGATATAATCGGCTCGAACATATTGCAGCAGTCGGAGGCGGGAGGGCGTTCGTTCGAGTTCTTCAAGGGTCCGATTTTCGCCAATATCGTGCTGGGTGATGAGATCAACAGGGCCACCCCCAAGACTCAATCCGCCTTCCTCGAGGCCATGGAGGAAAAACGGATCACCTTCCTGGGCACCGAGCATCCCCTGCCCTCCCCCTTCATGGTGATCGCCACTCAGAATCCGATCGAACTGGAGGGCACCTATCCGCTTCCCGAAGCTCAGATCGACCGTTTCCTCATGAAGCTGTACTTTCACTACCCGGATTTTCTGCAGCTCAAGCAGATCATCAACACCAATGAGTTCCCCGACCGCATCGTTCATCCCGAGAAGAAAGAAACCGCGAAGGTCTGGAAAGAGCTCAAGGAGCTGGAAGATGAGGTCATAGTTATCGATGACATCAAGAACTACATCACCCGGCTGGTGGTCTCCACCCATCCGCTTCATTCCAACATCCCGGCGGTCAAACAATTCGTGCTCTACGGGGCTTCCCCCCGAGCCGGCATCTACCTGCTGCGCGCCGCCAAATGGAAGGCGCTGTTGGAGAACCGCATCAACGTCTCCTTCGAGGACATCGAAGAGCTGGCCTACGACGTGCTGAATCATCGGATAATCCTGAACTTCGACGCCGAAGCTGAAAAGCTTGAGGTGGGAAAGCTCCTGCAGACGGTGGTACTGGATCTGGAGAAGAGGTACAAACCGAGAATATGATTGCCGTCGACAAGGAATGCGAAGCCGTAAGCCGACTGTTCTCCAAGAAGAGCATTCGCTCCAAATACCCCGTGTACGTGAAGAGCGAGAATCCCATCTTCAAGAAGAAGGGGACCTCCTACGATTTGAAAAACTTGAGGGAATATCAGCCCTACGACGATCTTCGCCAGATCGACTGGAAGCTCTACGGACGTACCGACCGCTACTATATAAAAGAGTTCTTCGAAGAGGAGAACGAGCGTTTCTACCTGCTGGTCGATACCTCCGCCTCTTTGAACATCTTCGATCTGGACTACTACAGGAGCTTCATCGCCTCCATCGCCTATATCTTCCTAAAGCTTCATTTCACCATCAATCTTGTCTCTTTTAACCACCGGCTGGTGGAAACCTGTATGAACGTCAAAGATGAGAGGAATATCTCACGGGTTATCGCTTTCCTCGAGCGCCTGGACTTCGCGCAGGAAACCGATCTCGTCTCGGTATTGAAATCCGTGGGCAGCCGCTACAAACCCAGCACGATACTGCTGTTTTCCGATCTGTTTGACAGAAAGCTGCATCCGGACACCCTCTCCCTGTTCCGCAGGTGCTTCGTGCTGCATTTCTACACCGCCATCGAGGAGCTCGATCTGCCTTTCGCTGAACTGGAGATCGAGGACAGGGAGCTGGAAAAGCGCCTTCTGCTGTCCTACAACCCGCTCAATCGCCGCCGCATACTGCACCTGGAGCAGGAGTTTCTCTCTCGTTTCGACAGACGAATCAAGGATTATCACTACTACCGCATTACCGCTTCCGCGGACCGGGTGCCGTTCTATTGGCAGCTGTTGGAGTCTCTGTATGTTTAACTTCTTCAGCTACTTTTTCTTTCTTCTGATTCCGATCCTGCTGATCCTGATCGTTCGCTTGAAACGTCGCCGGCGCGTCATCTACTCCCATACCTTTCTTCGCTCCTTCGAAGACGAAAAACTCCTGGACTTCTTGTTGCGCACCTTTCAGATCTACCACGATGTGCTCTTCGATCTGATCCTGGCCCTGGTCCTTGCTGTGTTTTTGGCTCAGATCGTGAGATTCACGCCCAACCGTTCGGCGATATGCATCGACGGCTCTTACTCGATGCTCCAAGGGGAGGGGCAAACCGGCCTGGAGAAGGCGTTTTCTCTGGCAACGACCGGGGATCTGAGCAGGGAAAGGCACCGGCTGTATCTCCTGGCCTGGGACACACAGCGCGGGAAGACGAAGGTTTTTCGGCTCAGAGAGCCTGAAATTCCTCCGGAGACGGACCAGACCGCCCGGATCGCGACGATTCGGTCTTACGTCGACGAATTGCGGGAGCGTTATACCTTTTTCAACGTCGACCTCTCTGCATTACAGACACTTTTCGCCAGAGGTTTCCAGCGAGTTATATTCATCACCGATCGCTTCAACGGGGGAAATACCAGCGCCGAGGTCATCGAGGTCGGTACCGGGGAAAAGTCCTTCTTCTATCCAACGTCGCTGCACTACGACTTTTCGGCTAAAAGCTTCCAGATTCTGTTGTACAGATTCAACTATGATAAACAGATTGCCGTGCTGCGTTACGAGGAACAGCTGGGGGACTACACCGTGATCCCGGTTGCGGAGCAGCACCTGCCGGGCAGTGATCTTACGTTGATCGAAATAGAAGAGGAGGGACTGTACAGGATTCTGGGACCGGGGCTGGATTACATCTACAACCTCAGCGTTCCCAAGCGGGCAGTCAAGCTCTCCGGTGCATACTCCCAGATCGTTGCAGAGGTCCTGCCCCAGCTCGACGTCGGCGGTTCCGAGATCCTGCTGGCCGATCTGCCTTACGGAGAAGAACCGAAGCGAGCCCTGGCCAGAGAAGTCCGCGGGTTGGGTCGATACCAACACAGGTACGTAACGTTGATTCCTGAGAGCTATACGCCGGCCGCCGCGTTGATCTATCCGCTGGAACGCTCCTTCTCCCAACCATGCTACGCCGAGCTCCCACTACGGTTTGCGGCGCCATCGTATCTGCTCGACGGTTCCACCCGCCTGTTCTTTCAGGACCCGAAGCGGACTCGAGACGGTCAGACGCCGCTGGTCTATCTCAGCTACCTGGAATCCGATCAGCCCATCAAGTTTTCTCATGAGGGCGACCTGGGTTCGAGGGGATGGAAAGTCTCTACGCGCCATTCCGGAATTACTTCCCCCGCCTACATCCGGAAAAACGAAATCCGTCCGATCAACCTCGATGCTCAGGAATTCTTCCCGGTTTCCTCTCAGGCAGATCTTGTATTCGAGAAACGGCAGGTCAATTCTCTTCCCTACTTCCTGATCCTGCTCGCGATCTATCTGGCAAAGATCGTTTTCCTGATGCGTTTCCGGGCGGGATAGCCAAGCCATGGAGGATAGCGTATGACAGGCCCAAAACCGATCGCCGAACTCCCGGTGACGCTCTGCCGGAATCTTAAGGTCTTCTTCTGCGACATCGACGACACCATCACCGCCGGCGGGCTGCTGACCGCCCAGTCCTTCGGCGCCCTCTGGCAGCTTCACGATACGGGAATCGAGGTCGTGCCGGTCACCGGGCGTCCGGCGGGCTGGTGCGACCACATCGCCCGCATGTGGCCGGTGGCGGCGGTGATCGGGGAAAACGGCGCCTTCACCTACAGCTATGATCGGGACCGGCGTAAGATGCGACGGGTGTCGCTAATCCCGGAACAGGAGCGAAAGGAGGGGCGCGAGAAGCTCGAACGGGTACGGGAGCGGGTGCTGCGGGAGGTGCCGGCCAGCCGCATCGCCGCGGATCAGCAGTTTCGCCTCACCGATCTGGCCATCGATTTCTGCGAGGACGTGGTTCCGCCCCTGAGCAGGGAAGAGATCGACAGGATCTGCGCGATCATAGAGGAGGAGGGCGCCACCTACAAGATCTCAAGCATTCACATCAACTGCTGGTACGGCAGCTTCGACAAGGTGAGCGGGGTCAGCCGCTTCCTGGCTGACCGGGGGCGGGTCCTCAGCAGCAAGGCAGTTCAGGACAGCATTGCCTTCATCGGCGACTCTCCGAACGACGAGCCGATGTTCGCAGCTGTGCGGCATTCGATGGCCGTGGCCAACATCAGCACCTTTCTCGATCGCCTGAGCCACCTGCCCGCCTACATTACCGAAAAACGGTCCGCAGAGGGGTTCAGCGAAGCTGTGCAGATTATTTTAAAGCGGAGAGGCGGTTGAGTGGAGGAAACCGATACCCCGCCGGCACCCGTCCCAACGCCTTCGGAAACCTCCCGCCCTACTGTTCCCAGTAGGTGGGATCGAGCCCCATGTCCTGGGTTATGGTCTGGAAGCCCAGTTCCCTGAAGAATCCGGCCAGCTGCAAACCTGTGCCGCTGAGCTCGCTTCTCAGGCGATGGTAGCCCCGGTCCCGGGCCTCCACGATCATGCGCCTCAGCAGCATCGAGCCCAATCCCACACCCTGGTAGCGTTGAACCACGGCCAGCTGCTGCACCCGCAGGATGCGTCCGGGAACGATGGGATCGGTCTGCTCGACGGCCCAGATAAAGCCTGCGAAATCCTCCTCCGGTGTTTCCGCGACGAAAACCAAACTGCCTTCGGACTGGGGATCCGGAAGGGTACCTCTGGATTCACGGAACAGGTCCGTAACCCTATCCGGATCCGCTTCCGGAAATCTCGTCATGAAGGCTCTCTCGTCCAATTCCCTTAGCGCATCCAGGTGGCGGGGCAGCACCGGCAGAATCGCGAAATCGCTTGCCAGAAGGTCCTCCAGGTCGTCCTCCTGCTCCGGCTCTTCCTCCAGCCGCTCCAGACCGGCCAGCTCGCGATGCTCGTTGTACCACTGCCAGACGACCTTCCGCAGCTCCCGCTCTTTGAAGACAAACCAGAGACGCTCGACCTCCGGGCTGGCTTTGAGGATGTCTTTGAACTTTCGAAACACCCCTCGGCCGGAGGCCAGGGCGTCCTTGAGCTGATCCCGCAACAGCGGATTCCTCAGCCTGGCTACGAATTTCTCCATCACGAGAAACCCGTCGACGGGCCGCCACTCGGGAATGGGAACGAAGGGATCTTCCGATTCATCCGGCGTTTCATCCTCTTCGATCTCATCCTCCCGCAGCAGCTCACCGCTCCCACGATGGACGTAATACTCGTTCTGCTGATCCTCCATGGCGAAGATGATCTGCTCCACAAGCTCGCTATTGAGAGTGAACTCCATGGTCTTTACCCTCGGATTTCGCCCGATCCGCCCGGCGGCCGTGCCGACAGATCGTCCACGGCGCGGCTGATCTGATCCAGCGCTACCAGATGAATCGCCCCGCTCCTGCGCTCCTTGAGCTCCACCTTACCCTCCCCAAGGTGTTTGGCGCTCACCACGATCCGCAGGGGAATTCCAATCAAATCGGCATCGTTGAACTTCACTCCCGGTGAATCGCTGCGATCGTCATAGAGGGCCCGATCCCCGAGCTCCTCGTGCAGATCTTCCGCAGTCTTTTTCACGCTCAATGACCTGCCCACGCTCATCAGATACACCTGAAACGGCGCCAGGGAATCGGGCCAGAGGATGCCCCGCTGGTCGTGATTCGAGCGCACCACCGCATCCATCAGGCGCCCGAGGCCGACTCCGTAGCAGCCCATGTGCGGGTATATCGAAGCCCCCCGCTCGTCCTGGTAGGTCAGATTCATCGCCCGGGTATAGTAGTCCCCCAGTTTAAAGATATGACCGACTTCGAGGGCCTGGATTTCCCGCAAAACACCCCCGCACTGAAGACAGATCTTCTCGTCCCGGGTCAGGGCGATGTCCGTAACATCCGGGGTGTCGAAATCCCTTCTGAAATTTCCGTTGATCAAATGGTGGTCCACCTGGTTGGCCCCGAACACCAGGTTGTTGGACCTGGCTACCGCATCGTCCACCACGACCCTGATCCGCTGATCGACCTGGATGGGGGACAGGTACCCCGGTACCAGTCCTGCGGCGGCGAGCTCCTCGTCGGTGGCCGGGCGGTAGGCGGGAACCTTCAGATAGCCGGAGAGCTTTTCCAAACCCAGCTCGTAATCCCCCCGCACCACGGCCATGACCAGCCCGCGGGGTGTATTGTAGACCAGACTCTTGGCGGTTCGTTCCCTGGGCACATTGAGGAACTCCGCCAGGTTGTCGATGGTGGTGCAGCCCGGGGTATGGACCTTCTCCAGGGTCTGTTCCTCCTCCCGAAGGTATCTCTTGCCTCCCACGGCAACCTCTTTGCTGGCACAGTACTGGCACTTGTCGCAGAGAATGATGGCGTGATCCGCCGCCTCTGTGGGCATGAGAAACTCGTAAGATTTCTCTCCGCCGATGTAGCCGACTCCCGCCTCACCGGCAAAGGTTTCGATCCCGCAGCGGTCGAAGACTCGCTTGTAGGCTGTAAAGGTCTTGGGGAAGAAATTGTTGAGATCGTGATAGGAGCGGTGAAACGAGTAGGCGTCGTGCATGTAGATCTCCTTGGTGCGCACCAGCCCGTCTTTGGTCCTCTCCTCGTCCCGGAACTTGATTTGAAACTGGTAGAGAAACAGGGGCATCTCCCGGTAGGAGCTCAACGCCACCCGCACCAGCTCTACGAAGGCCTCCTCGTGGGTGGGTGAAAGCACCAACTCCCTTCCGTGGCGGTCGCGGAAAGGAACGAGCTCGCTGATCCAGGTCAACCGGCCGCTGCGCCGCCAGATGTCGGAGGGCGTGACCACGGGAACGTAGATCTCCTGACCGCCCAAGGCCCCCATCTCCTCGGCAATGATCCGCTGAATGTTCTGCAGCACCCGCATGCCCAGGGGCAAAAACGAGAACAATCCCTGGCCCATCTGCCGCACAAAGCCGCCCCGGTGCAGGAGCGCGTGGCTGGGGGTGCGGATCGACTGGGGAACGTCTCTGAGCGTTTTTCCGAGTATTTTGGTGTAGTACATCCTCGCTTCCCCGCCCGTCCCCTTTATTCTAAGTTTCAGCTACTGCAGGGTCAAGGAACAGTCGTCGTGCGTGCCGGCTCACCGATGCGGCAGCGGCTGTAAAAATAACGCATCCGAATGCGGTGCAACTCCCTTGACTGTGCGGCGGGGCTGCTACCATATTACAGCTATATCCCAATTCCAAGAAACAAGCAGGAGAGATCGATGAGTATTATTGAATGGGTCGAAGCCCGAGAAATCCTCGACTCCCGGGGAAACCCGACGGTTGAAGTCGAAGTCCATCTGGAGAGCGGCTGCTTGGGCAGGGCCGCGGTTCCTTCCGGGGCCTCAACGGGAGAGCATGAAGCCGTAGAGCTGAGAGACGGGGACAAGGGCCGCTATCTCGGCAAGGGTGTTTTGAAGGCGGTCGAGAACGTAAACAATGTGATCGCCGCCGAAATCGTGGGTTTGGATGCCCTGAATCAGGTGGATGTGGACCGCACCATGATCGCCAAGGACGGCACTGAGAACAAGGGAAAGCTGGGCGCCAATGCGATCCTGGGTGTTTCCCTGGCCACGGCCCGGGCCGCCGCCGAATACCTCGATCTGCCCCTGTTCAAGTACCTGGGAACGTACCACGCCTCGGTTCTCCCCGTTCCCATGGCCAATATCATCAACGGCGGTGCCCACGCGGACAACTCCGTGGATTTCCAGGAGTTCATGGTCATGCCCGTTGGCGCTGTCTCGTTCAAAGAGGCGGTCAGGACCCTGGCGGAGATCTTTCACAACCTCAAGGCGGTGCTCAAGGGCAAGGGCTACTCTACGTCAGTGGGAGACGAAGGAGGCTTCGCTCCGAATTTGAAATCCAACGAGGAGGCGATCGAGGTGATTCTCCAGGCAATGGAAAAAGCCGGATACAAGGCGGGGGAGGATGTGCTCATCGCCCTGGACCCGGCGGCATCCGAGTTCTACGACAAGTCGAAGAAGAAGTACGTGTTCAAGAAGTCGGACAAGCGGGAATTGTCCTCCGAACAGATGGTGGATTTCTGGGCCGAGTGGGCGGGCAAATATCCGATTCTGTCCATGGAAGACGCCATGGCCGAGGACGACTGGCAGGGTTGGAAGCTGCTGACCGACCGCCTGGGAGCCAAGATACAGTTGGTGGGGGATGATCTGTTCGTCACCAATACCTCTCGGTTGAAGCGGGGGATCGAACAGGGGGTGGCCAACTCCATTCTCATCAAGGTCAATCAGATCGGAACCCTGACCGAGACCTACGAGGCCGTGGAGATGGCCAAACGAGCCGGCTATACGGCGGTGGTTTCCCACAGAAGCGGAGAGACCGAGGATGCCTTCATCGCGGATCTGGTGGTGGCCCTGGAGACGGGCCAGATCAAGACCGGTTCCCTGTCCCGCTCCGATAGGCTGGCCAAGTACAACCAGCTTCTGCGCATCGAAGAACATCTCGGTTCGATAGCCAGCTACCCGGGAAAGGATGCCTTCTACTCCATTCGCGGCTGATACAGCTGTTTGAAGCCCAGCAGCGACACCTGGCGGAGGCGCCGTCCGTGGGGCGGCGCTTCTTACTTTTGCGCCGTGCACTCGCCCGGGACGATCTCAGTATTCGACGCCGAAAGAACGATAAACCCCCTGAAAGGGGGAATAGCGGCTGTCCACGCGGCGGACGATTGCCCCGGGGGGGCCGTGGTGCAGCCAGCGTTCGAGTTGCTGCAGTTGCTCCTCCGGACCCTCCGCCACCACCTCCACCGTTCCATCCCAGAGATTGCGCACGTACCCGTACAGGCCCAAGCGACGTGCCTGGTGCAGGGCGGAATAGCGGAAACCGACTCCCTGCACCATTCCCTCGATCCTGCAATGGAGGGTTTTGCGGTTACTTTTACTGTCTGGATTCTCAAGCTTAGGCATAACCGACTGCCCGATTCAACCGGTCTCCCTCGACTACCGTTTTAGAAACAGCCGTTTGAACTCTACTCCAGGTCGGTCAGGGCGGTGGAGATCATCTGCTCCAGCTCGGAATAGTCAAAGGGTTTATACAGCACGGGAAAGGTTATTGGAAACTCCGGCTTGAGGAAACCGCTGGTAATGATGATCTTTTTATCGGTACAGTATTCCTTGAGGAAACGGATCCAGTAATCCCCTCCGAGGATATCCATCCGATAATCGGACACGATGACGCCGACCGGATTGTCGAGAAGCTGTTTAATAGCCCCTACTCCGTCAGAGGCCACTACCACCTCGTATCCCTTGTTCTGCAGATAGTCCCGCAGGGTCAAACGGATCGAGTCCTCATCCTCTACGATCAGGACACAACTCTTCTCATTCTGTTGCATGCAGACTTCCCTTTTCGCCTTGTTGTTGCTACCATATATTACTTTTTGCCGCCAGGTCAACGGCAGATGAGTTTCAAGTTAGCCATAGAGGACTTTCGTTACCTGAAAAACCGCAACTATCCCGACAAAGCCGCGCTCAAGCTGGTGAGCGATCATCACCGCCTCAGTGCCATTCAGAGAAACTGCCTGTTTCGAGCGATATTTTCGGCCTCCGACAGCCGGCAACGGAAAGCCAAGCTTGCCGCAGCCGAAGATGTGGATGGGCAACTCCTGGGAGTGGACTGGTACAATGTCCTGATCACCGTGGAAAGCTACTTGAAGGGTTTCCCGGTATTCATCTCTGACGACGGGCTGGTACGCGACTCATCGGGGATTCACGGCAGCTACCGAGCCGGGAAGATAACCGAACGCGGAATTACGGAGATCCTCTCGGTGATCGCCGCCCTGAAGCCCGCACGTATCGAAATCTTTCTCGATTCTCCGATCTCTCACTCCGGAGATATGGCCGAACAGCTGCGGGGCAGACTCTCCCGCTCGGCTTCGATGCCCCACTCGGTATCCGTGTTCCCATCGGCGGATTTTCCTCTCAAATCCTTCAGCGGAATCGTGGCCACCTCCGATTCCAGCATCATCGACAGGCCTCAGGTACAGCAGGTCTTCGATCTGGCAAGATTCGTCATAGAGAGTAGTTTTCAGGCTCGGATTCGCACAGTGGAGATGCTGATGGAAAACAGCCGATGACGGCGTACCTACTCTTCGCTCTTGCCCTCCACTACCCGACGAATTAGGGGAAAGGGAAAACCCCGAGCTCTGAGCTTGCGCCTGAGTTTGGCCGGATCGGTTTCTCCCGAGCGTTTCAATTTTTCCAGTGCCCTGAACGCATTCTCCCGTTCCAGGGCGGGGGTAAGATATCGATTCACCGAACCTTCGGCGATCTCCCGTGGAACCCCCTTGCGCAGAAGACCGGCAATGAGCACGGCCCGTCCCTCCGGTCGCCGTTCGATCCGGCTCCGCAGCCAGTTTTCGGCGTAACGGCGGTCGTCCAGATACTCTTGTCGCTTCAGAAACTGCAGTACCTCCTCTACTGCTCGGGATTCAAAGTTTCGTTTGTGCATTTTCATCCGCAGAGAAAAGGTCGTGTGGGGCGCTCGGGCCAGCAGATCGAGAGCCTTCTCCCGCACCTGTCGAACAAGCGAGCTGTGTTTCAGGCGATCAATCACGGCCCCGGAAAGTTCCAGGCCGGACACCAGGTCCAGAGCGGATATGCCTATATCCTTCAGATCCGAGTCAGTGACAAAAAAACAGGAACCGTCGGAGAACTGGAGCTTGATACGCTCCCCGGCGGTTCCTGTTCTATCGGCCTGTACGAGCTTCAGATTATCGCTTGGAGAACTGAAATCTTCTTCTTGCACCCCTCTGCCCATACTTCTTGCGTTCGACCATGCGGTCGTCGCGGGTCAGAAAACCGTTCGCCCGCAACGCCGGTCGATTGCTCTCATCATAGCTCGCCAAAGCCCTGGCTATGCCGTGCTTGCAGGCATCGGACTGACCGGCCTCGCCGCCCCCGGTCACGGTGATCAACAGATCGAATCGGGAAACATTGTCCGTAACTTCCAAAGGTCTCTTGATGTTCTGGGCCATAAGCTCCGTGAGAAAGTAGTCCTCCGGTACCTTACCGTTTACCGTTATCTTTCCGTTGCCTTCCCGCAAGAATACGCGGGCAATGGCGGTTTTCCGGCGTCCTGTTCCATAGGCTAGATTTTTTACCAAAACTTCAACTCCTAGAATACCAGCGTTTCCGGTTTCTGAGCGTCGTGGGGATGCTCCGGACCGGCATATATCTTCACGTTCTTGAAGATCTTTCGTCCCATTTTTCCCCTGGGCAACATCCCCTTGATTGCGTGCTCCAGGGCAAAAGTCGGTTTCGTGGTCATCAACTTGCCGAGAACTTCCGTCTTCAATCCGCTGGGATAACCGGAATGACGGTGGTAGACCTTCTGCTCTCGCTTGTTGCCGGTGATCTTTACCTTCTCGGCGTTCACTACGACCACATAATCCCCTGTTTCCATGTGGGGCGAGTAGATCGGTTTATGTTTCCCCCTCAGGACCATAGCAATCCTGCTGGCCAGCCGGCCTAAGATTTGGCCCTCCGCATCAACGAGCCACCACTTGCGCTCTACGTCCTTGGGTTTCACAAATATCGTTTTCATCGTTCAACTATCCTTTTAGAGGGGCAATACTTGCACGGTTTGAGGTACTTTGTCAATCCTGCCTCTGCTACTCTTTTTCTCCTTCTTCTTTCTCTTCTTCCTCTTCTTCTTCCTCTTTCTTGCTTTCGATTTTATCTTTGATGTCCGCCACACCAACGAAGAAAGAGATGAGACCGATGAATACTGCTATAAGAGGCACGCCACCCTTGAGAAATTGAATCACATCGGACCACCAATTCAAAGACCAGGAGAAGGGAAGCACCGAGAACACGGCGAACAGGATCAAAAGAATTCCTATCAAGAGCGCAATCATTTCAACCTCCCACAGACAGATAAAGCTAATACAGAAAGATAATAAATTGTCAGATTCTGTCAAGGCTCTGCAGCATATAAAATTGCGGGCCTGCTTCCCGGGCTTGCTTCCTGAGATTGTCGCCTCGGTCTATACCAACTGCACGAACAAAATTTATATCGTGGACTTGAAGTAAGGGGGAGTTTGTATTACCCTTTCGCCGTACAACACCACATATTTAAGGAGTTTCCGATGAAGGTACGGATTGATCCTGATCTGTGCACTGGATGCGGGCTTTGCTCCGACAGTGTTCCCGATGTCTTCAAGATGGGCGATGACATCGCCGAGGTGATTGCCGCGGAGGTGCCCGCCAATCTGGAAAGCGCTGTGCAGGAAGCTGCCGACGATTGCCCGGCGGAGGCCATTCTCGTCGAATAGCTCAAGCATTCGCACAGGAAGACAGCAATAAGCCCGGTTTGTGTTCGCACGGCCGGGTTCTTTTTTTGTCAGCCCTTGGCAGCCGCTGGAGGCAATCACGCAGATGCGAGGGATCCGGCTCATTCTGCTGAGCCGCTAGCCAGTGGAGCAGACGGCGTTCATCCAGACGTCCCATCTTGACAGGGGGCGACTTTTTTAGTTCATTTACTCTGTTGTGCTGTTACTCAAGCACGGCAGCAGCAATATCAGGGCCCATAGCTCAGTTGGTTAGAGCGGCGGACTCATAATCCGTTGGTCCGGGGTTCAAGTCCCTGTGGGCCCAATTTCCTCAACAGTTTGTTATCGCTCGACCCCGCGGCGCGGCTCTGCGCGAGTCCAGGTTTACATCTCCCGAAGAACTGATATATGCTATTCGTCATGACTACCACAGGCAAAAAAGCGTCCATAAGAGGACAGATTCTACCGGTCCTGATCGCGCTCCTGATTCTGGGAAGTGTCGCCTTCGTGTATGCAGTCGACGTCAATGGCGATATCGCCGACGGAACAGCCGGGGCTCTGGACTGCTACTCCACGGGATTGTTTGGACCCCACCCCCCTGACGAGGAGCTGGGGGGACAGCAGCACCTCCTGGCCTTCGCCGGCCGCGAGCAGGGGGGCGTGACCACCTTCGAGTTCAACCGCGTACTGGAAACCGGGGATACCTACGACCAACCCCTGTCGCGGGAGGGGAAGTACAAGATCATCTGGGCTACCGGCGGCTCCGACGGCTACCTGGATCCCCATAACCGCAGGGGGTCCGCTATCATCCTACTTACCGGCGGTCCGGCGGCTAAGGGGAGAAGCGCAGAACGAGTGGATCTATACGGTCTTCTGTACCGGGTGCACGGAGCTTTGATGAGCACAGCCTTCGTTCTGCTCTTCGTGGGGATGTTCTTCCCCCGCTACCTCAAGAAGAAGAAGTGGTGGCTCAAGACCCATCGCCGCATCGGCATCAGCGGGGCGGCGATCGGGGTTGTCGGAATCGGCATCGCTGTGTACATGATCTCCCAGACCACGGGGGTGCACCTCAGGGTGCCTCACTCCTGGATCGGAATTCTCACCGTCATCCTCATAATCTTCACCTCCTTTCTGGGGCATTTCATGCTCAAGATCAGGAAAGCACCGGCCAGGGCGAAAAAGGCCCGGGCCGTGCACCGCTGGATCGGGCGGGTCACCCTGCTGTTCATGGCCGCCACCATCGTTCTAGGCCTGCTGCAGGCCGGTATTCTGTAAGGGCGGTTTTCGAGCACGGTATTGCGGGTGGCAGGGGCAGCGCAGGGGAGAAACCCCAGATTCGCACCGCGAATCAGCGCTCCGGCACGTGGATGATGTCGCGGGGTTTGCTGCCCTGGGCGGGACCGACAATCCCCATACGTTCCATCTCTTCGACCATGCGGGCGGCCCGGTTGTAGCCGACCTTCAATCGCCGCTGGATATAGGAGGCCGAGGCCTTGCCCGCGGCCAGGACGATCTCGATGGCCTTGTCCATCAGGGGATCCTCGCTTCCGGAGCCGTCGTACTCTTCCTCGTCCTCGTCATAGAACATCTCCTCGTCCATATACTCCGGCTCCCCGAGGGTCCGGGCATGGTCGGTGATGGCCTCCACCTCCTCCTCGGACAGATAGGTGCCCTGAATGCGCACCGGGATCGGATCCCAGGCGGGGGTGAAGAGCATATCCCCCTGACCGAGCAGCTTCTCCGCTCCCACCGAGTCGATGATGATCCGGGAGTCGAACTTGCTGGCCACCATGAAGGCGATGCGGGAGGGGATGTTGGCCTTGATCAGCCCGGTGATCACGTCGATCGAGGGTCTCTGGGTGGCCAGCACCAGGTGGAGCCCCACCGCCCGGGACATGGCGGCCAGCCGCGCCAGGACCGCCTCCATCTCCTTGCCCGTGGTTGCCATCAGATCGGCGAACTCATCGATCACGATTACCCAGTAGGGAATATTCTGGATGGTGAGCTTGTGCTTGGCTGCCTTCCTGTTGTACGAGCGGATATCCCGGGCGCCCGTGTTATCCAGCAGCGAGTAGCGACGTTCCATCTCATCGATGCAGTACTGCAGCGCCTGGAAGGCCCTCTTGGGCTCTGTCACCACCGGGGTAAGCAGGTGGGGGATATCGTTGTAGGCCTTGAGCTCCACGATCTTGGGATCGATGAGCAGAAGCCGCACGTCCTCCGGCGCCTTCCCGTAGAGGATCGAACAGATTATCGAGTTGACGCACACCGACTTACCGCTTCCCGTCGCCCCGGCGATGAGAATATGGGGCGTCTGGGTCAGATCGATGAGCTGGGCCTCTCCGGAGATGTCCTTGCCCAGAGCGATGGGAATCTCCATTCGGGTATCCTGGAAATCCTTCAGGCTGACCATCTCTTTGAAGCTGACGATAGCCCGCCTCTTGTTGGGAACCTCGATGCCCACCGCATGCTTGCCCGGGATCGGTGCGACGATCCTCACCCGCGAGGCCGCCAGGCGGAGGGCAATATTGTCGGCCAGATTGACGATCCTGGAGATCTTCACCCCCGGGGAGGGAAGGATCTCGAACATGGTGATCACCGGCCCCTTACGGATTCCGGTGACTTCGGCACGGATCTTGAACTCCTCCAGGGTCGCCATCAGCACTTCGCCGGAACGGCGGGTTTCCGCATCGATCTCCCAGTACTCCCCGTCCGGATAATCCTTGAGCAGCCCCTTGATGGGAAAGGAGTATACCTTGGCCCCTCGTTTCTCGCCGGAGGCACTTGGGGGCCGGGGACTGACCTTCTGCTGGGAGAGCACTCGTCTGGCCTCTTTGGGTTTCAATGCGCTCACTGGAGCACCGTCATCAGCAACCAGCTCCAACTCCGGCACCTCCGCTTCCCGCCCGGCCACTATTTGCTTGGAGCCTCGTTCCCGGCGCGCCGGTCGAGACCGTCGCACCTTGCGGGGCCTGGATCCATCGGCGGGTCCCTGCTCCGTCGATCGATCATCCCCGCTTCGCGCTCTCAATACGCCCCGGATGGCGAAAATCAGAAACAGCTCGAACAGAACGATGAGAAAGAGAAAGACCGCCGACAGGGCGCGACCGAAGGTATCCACCATCAAACCGGGCAGAAAGGACGCCGGGATCTTGCCGTGCAGCACCACTTTGTGAAAAACGCTGGCCGTGATGAAGGGCAGGATAAACAGGTTCAGCACCAGCAGCCCCCGGCCGGAAAAGCGCGGGGAAAGCAGAAACAACGCCAGAACGAACAGGTACACGGGAATGAAAAAGGACGTCCACAAGAAGGTGCCGAAGAGAAACGCCCCCGGCACGGACAGAAACTCGCCCTGCCCTTCGACAACCTGAAGGAGAGAGACCAGGATCCCCGCGGCTGCGATCGTCAGGAGTAAAGCCAGGATGTAGGAAACTGCCGAAATTCTGCGCTTCAACTTTCCCCCTACGTCTGTTATCGGAAAAAAAAGCAGAAGAGTGAAAGGTCCTCGCCGCCGGGATCCGTTGCGCGCCCGCTATTTCAGAGGAGGATGAAGCTGATCACCGCCAACGGTACGAGGTAGATGCTGAACAGGGCCAGCTGGCCGCTGCGCACGATCCTCAGCAGCACGAGCAGGGAGACCAGACCGACCACGAAGGAGGCTGCGAACCCCGCCAGCAGAGCAACCGGATCGACCAGCTCGAGCAGGGCGCCGGCGTCCCGCAGCTGCAGAAGCAGAGCACCGAGGATCGCCGGAACAGCTATCAAAAAAGAAAACTCCCCCGCCCTCTGCCGGTCCAGCCCCAGAAGAAGGGCTACGGAGATGGTGATTCCCGCCCGGGAGATTCCCGGCAGTACGCCGATCCCCTGGGCCAGCCCGACGATCACGGCACCGAGAAATCCTATCTGCAGGTAGTCCCGCCGGCCTCGGCGAATCAGGGTAGAGAGCAGAATCAAGGCGGTCACCAGAAGCAGCAGGGAAACGAGCCGCGGCCGGTTGAAGAACAGATCTTCGAAGCGGGACAGCACAAATCCGACAACTCCGGTCACCGCCGTGGCGATCAGGATGTACAGGGTGAGCCTCAGGTTCTCCCGGTCTTCAGGACCTGATGCAGCCCTTAGGGCTCTCCAGATCGATGAGAAAATCGAACCGATCTGCTTTCGAAATACGATGATGACCACAATCAATGTAGAGACGTGAAGCAGAACGTCGTACAGAAGGGGCACTTCCCCCAAATCCATAAGCTGCCTGAGCAGCACCAGATGGCCGGAGCTGGAAATCGGCAAAAACTCCGCCACCCCCTGGAGTACACCGAGAAGCAGAGACTGGATGCTGGTCATGCATTTTTCTCCTTCAACGATTGCCCGTTCGAATATTGCGCTCTATTGCCCGAGCCCAGGAAAGAACAGCAGCACCGTCTGTTCCAGGCCTCTGTCGTAGTACAGGGCATCGTAGTATACAGCGGAAACGAGGATCTTGCGTATATGGTTGCGAGTCTCCGGATACGGAGCAGCCTCGGCCAGCAGATCCGAGGGCATTCCCGCAAAGCTGCGCTCCCAGCTGCGCAGACGGGACAATCCCGCGTTGTAGGCCATCAGGGCCTTGGGAATATCCTCGAGCCGTGTGAGCAGTCTGGAAAAATGCCGGGCTCCGAGGCGCAGATTGGCTTGAGGATCGCGAAGGTCGTACTCCTCCATCCGCAGCCAGCGGGCGGAATCAGCGGCTGTCTCCGACATCAGCTGGGTAAGACCCACAGCACCGGAACGGGATACGATGCCGGGATCGAAGTAGCTCTCCTCCCGCACCAGGGCGAAGAAAACCGCGGCGGGAAAGTTCTCGTTCCGTGAAATCTCGTCTATCCACTCGCCGAAGGCGCGGGGATACAGAAGCTCGAGATCCTGTCTGTCCACCCCTTCTGCTTTAGTCTGTGCGTAGAGATTCATCAGTCGAATCGACCGAAGATACTCACCCCGGTCGTTCAGAAGCACAGCGGTCTCGAGAAGAATCTCCGGAGAGACGGATCGCCAGTGAGAACGCAGGAGCTCCGTGCCCGTTTCATACAGACCGAAGTCGAAATAGCCGCGGATCACTTCGATCGGTGGTTCCACGGGTCCCTGATCATCGGCGGAAGCGGTTGTTGCGCGGATGTCCGCCTCCTCCGGGTTCCAGCGAACGGGGAAACCCAGATCGACCAGGGCCGTTTCTGCCAGAAAGCGGTAGTAATACGATGTACCGGCACTGCGGGCTTCCAGGTACAGAGCCTGGGGCGACAGAGGTGTTGCCGAAGCGTCCACCAGGTGCAGGGATACGCTCCTTCCAACCAGGTAGGCCAGTCTGGCCATGGTGTCGGGGGGACCGTATCCTTTGAGCAAACCGTAGAGGGAAAGCAGCCCGGTCCAATCCCGCCGGGCGACCAAGCCTGAGATCGCCGGTTCCAGGAGGTCGCTGAAGTACTGCGGTTCATGCCAGCGCGGTGCGAGCTGTTCGATACTCTCGAGCAGCTGCCCGGAGGATCGATCTGCTGCCATATCCAGAAGGAACCAGATAGCTCGATCCCTCTGCCGTGCATCCTCCGTATCTCGGACTACATCGAGGAGAAGCTGCTCCGCCTTGATGAAATCCCCGCCTCCTCGGTACAACCGGCCGGCCATCTCGAGTGCAGCCAGACGTTCCACGGGGGAAAGATCGACGGGGAGATTCAGCAGTGCTTCGGCACCCTCCCCGTACCGGCCAACGGCAAAATAGGCGGCTCCCAACTCACGGATCAAGATCTCCATGTCCGGGCGGTGGAGCTCGAGAGCCGCCAGCGACTTCTCTATCTGCTCTATGGCTTCGGCGTTCTGCCCCCGGTACAGCAGGTCCTTGCCCTGAAAAAACTGAGAAACCGCCGGGTCAAAGCCGGCAAGCCCGTCCTCCTCCTGCAGGTACGCGTAGGCCCGGGCGTGGAGAACCGAAGTACGCGTGCGGAAAAACAGGTCGATGAACAGCTGCTCCCACCCGGTCTTTCGAAGCCTGTGACTCGAAACGGCTCGGAACAGATCCAGCTCATCATCCCAGAGTGAATGCTCTCTTTTTCGCTCCTCCAGAGCGGCCAGCACCGCCTCATCCTTCTCCTGCCAGTAGAGGGCCTCCAGCAAATCCCGTTTCGCCTGGAATTCGATCCTTGCATCGCGCACACGGCGTAACAGCTGCCTGGCCAGCGATTCGGCTTCCTCAAACCGGTCGGTCTCCAGGTACCGACGGATCAAACGAAGCGCCGCCTCCTCCCGCCACGGCGAATCCCCCCGCCGCCACTGAAGGTCGAGCAGCTGCTCCGCGGTCTGGTCAAGCGCGCCCGGCTGAGGTGTGCCTTGTCCCAGCGAGAAGAATATCTCGGAAAGGTAGAAGGGTGCTCCCGGGCCGAGGCGAAACGCTTCGGCCAGATGACGCTCCTCGATTCGGAGCTCCTGCAAAAATCCCCACTCCCCCTCTATCAGCCGCTGCCGGAACTGAGGACCGGATACACCCCAGACCGTATCCGCCGCACACTGGGTCAGTGAGAGGAGTAGAAAAACGAGGGTTATAAGGATGCTAATTTTCTGGAATGAAGAGTCGTGTACCTGCAAAAATTAGGTCCGGATTGGTTATGCGGTTCGCCTTGGCTATTTTCGGATACAGCCATGGATTGCGGTAGTAGGTGGCGGCGATATCCCACAGAGTATCACCCCACTTGATCTCATACCAAAGACCTCCGGCCGTGCCTACTGCTTCACCTGCGCTCACCGCCGTGGTCTGTTCTGCCGCTTCGCTGACAGCCGTGGCTTGCTCAGCCGGCGGCTCGGCAGTCGGCTCTTCCCTTTGTGCCTCTTCGACAGATTGGGCTTGCTCAGCGGGCGGGGTTTCCTGTTTTCCGGCAAATAGAGGAGGTATCGGTGTTCCGCCGATGGCTTTGAACACGACAAACGCGATGGCCGCGATGAGGATCAAACTGAGAATGACAAAACCGACGAGAAGGAGAGGATTCCTCCGTTTCTTATGAAGGTGCTCCTTGCGACGATCCGAGGCGGATATCGGATAGGTTTCTCCGGTAAGGAGCGATTCCTCGAAATCATCTCTCTCAGCTCCCTCACGTTCCACCTCGAACTGCGGGTACTCCGCCGGGCCCTGGGATAGAGACTGGAGACTGACGGAGAGACTCTGGCTCTCCCCGGTCAGCGCATCGCTGGCGGTCGCCTCGAGATTGCCCTGTTCGTCCACCCCGAGAACTACTTCGACCTCCGGTTCCTTCATCGGAGCGGGCCGGATATTCTCGATCATCAACGTCCCGATATAGTCGGTTTCTTCGGCGACTTCAGCCTCGCCCCTGTACAGGTCGATTTGTACGGTTTCCTGGTTATCTCGAGCCGTGGTAAGGACCAGCTTCTTCCTGATCCGATCGTCCTCAGACAGCACGGGATAAAAACTGCCGTCGGCCAGCTTGATTCCTATCTGTTGTCCGTTCAACGCTCCTCCTCATCCCTCTTTCAAGCTAAATCGTAGCTCCCAGCACCCGCTTTGTCAACGTACGGTGCGCAACAGGCCCACGGTGCGTATCGCGTACGGCGCCCATTACCCCCGCAGCGCCGGCTACTGTACCCTCTCTAGAACGTCGGCCGCCTAGACCGTTAAACTTGACAACCCGAATATTCTCCGTGACAATATTCACAAATTAATGGATGTGCTTTTCTACGTGCTGATCGGTATAGCTGCAGTCGGGCTGCTCATCATAGCCTCCGTCCTGGTGTTCAACAGGGACCGCGCCAAGCAAAGCCGGGGGCTAGCCCGCCGCCGCGACAGAGCGCTGGTCGTTCGCGAGGCGACCCGGCGACTGGCCCAGGATCCTCGCGATGTTCCGGCTTTACAGGATCTGGCCGAAATCGCCTTCGAGGAACAGGATTTTGCCACTGCGTACAAGCACTACCGATCCCTGGTCTCCCTGTGCGGAGCGAATCCGGAGATAGACGAGTTCGAGGTCAACCTGCGGCTCGGCCAATCGGCTCTCAAGGTAAAAAAAGGCGAGGAAGCGTACAAACGCCTCATGGTCGCCCGAAGCTTGAGACCGGATGAGTTCGAGGTCAACTTCAATCTCGGCCTCATCGAGTTCACGCGGAAAAACCATAATAAGGCATCCGAGTACTTTCGCATCGCCCGCAGTCAGCGGCCCGACGATGTCGCCACCAACCGCTATCTGGGCTACAGCCTGTACAGCCAACGGGCGTACGGTGACGGGATCGAGGTTCTGCAGCGGGTGCTCGACTTCGAGCCGGAAGACAAGAAAGTGCAGTTTCTGCTCGCCAAGTCGTACTACGCCGTGAAACAAAACGATCTGGCCCTGAAGATATTCACCCGCCTTCGCACCGATCCCGACATCGGGGCAATTTCGGCGCTGCACGCCGGAACCCTCGATACAAATGCCAAGAAGTTCGATACGGCCCTCGAGGATTTCGATATCGGGCTCCGGCACAAAAATATCAATCAGGCGGTCCTTCTGGAGTTGAAATACAGACTGGCCGAGGTGTATCTCAAAACCGGCGAGCTGTCGGGAGCACTGAGAACGTGGAAGGAGATCAACACGCTCCAGCCGAACTACAAGGACGTGGCGGAGAAGATCGGCCAATTCCAGGAAGTGAACACCAACAGGTTTCTGCAGATCTTCCTTATGGGGGCGAGCTCCGAGTTTGCCACTCTTTGCCGGCGTATCGCCACCCGCTACTATGCCAACTCCAATACCAAGTTGGCAAACATCTCCCTCAAAAAGGGGCAGTACGCCGATATCCTGGCGCATGTGCGAACCCCTCAGTGGGAAGATCAGGTGCTTTTCCGCTTCGTCCGCTCTCAGGGCGCTATCGGTGAGCTGCTGTTGCGGGATCTGTATGTCCACGCCAAGGATATTCACGCCCCCCGGGCCGTGTGCGTGAGTGCCGGAACGTTCACCGAGCAGGCTCAGGGATTTGCAGAAGCCAGAATGATCGACCTGGTTGAAAAAGACAATCTTCTCAAGATGCTGAAGAAGCTTTAGGAACGACGACCAGATGCCTCTCTTCGGCTAAAAAGGGCACCCGGACAGCGACGATCCTCAAGCGCTGCAGATCGAGGCCCGAGGCCGCCAGTTCCTCCAGAACTCGCGACCGTTTTCCCTTGTAGGCAATAACCGCCCCGTTCGGTTCCAGAATACGCTGCAGATCGGTAAGCACCCTGGGTAACGGCGAAAAAGCCCTGAACACGACCAGGTCGAAGCGCCGCCTGACCTCCTGCAGGCGGATCTCGGCAACCTCGACGTTCTCCAGGTTGGCGAGGATCGCCGCGTTCCGTAGAAACGCCGCTTTTTTTGCCGAAGGCTCCAACAATGTGAAGCGGGAATCCGGCAGAAACACGGCCAGCGGGATTCCGGGGAAACCGGCGCCGCTTCCCACGTCGGCGACCTGCCTTCTCTGATCAAGCGCTTTGACTGTCGCCCAGGCCGCAAGCGAATCCAGTACGTGCCGTACGATCAGCTGCCGTCGGTCGAGCTGCCGGTCCTTCGCATCGCGGCGGCCTACGAGACCGTACCGCCGATTCCAGCGTTCCAGCTCCTCGAGGAATATCTGAACCTTGATGATTTGCTCTGCGCTGAAGGGTATCTCCAGCTGCTCCAGGCCTTCCCTCAATTCGGGGCACGTTCTCCCCGGCATCAGCCGAGCTCCCGCCGGCCGCCGCCCAGATAGACCAGAAGCACCGCGATATCCGAGGAGCGCACTCCGGAAATCCTGGAGGCCTGTCCGATCGACAGGGGACGGATCTCTTTGAACTTCAGCCGGCTTTCGGTCGACAGGCCGGTGGCGGCCTCATAATCGAAATCCCGGGGGATCTTCAGATCCTCCATCTTGCGGAACCGCTCTACCTGCTTCTCCTGGCGCCGGATATAGCCTTCGTACTTCACATCCAGCTCGCTGAGACGGAGCCAGGCAGGATTCGTTTGCTCCACCTGCGCCGGGCCGAGCGCTCCGATCAGCAGTTGCTCGATGTGGACCTCCGGATCTTTGAGCGCCTGCTCCAGGGGACGGCCGAGGTGTTTTCGCAGATGCGGCAGGTTCTCGCAGTCGGACTCCTGCAGGCTGCGCCGGCGCAGCAGTTCGCGAATCTCCTCGATCCCCCGGCGTTTCGCCTCCAGGACTTGCACGGCCGCCTCACTCTGCAATCCCCTCTGGTACCCCTTCTCCAGCAGCCTCAGGTCCGCCGTATCGTGACGCAGGGACAGGCGGTATTCGGCCCGGGAGGTGAACAGACGGTAGGGCTCCTCGGTTCCCAGAGTAACGAGATCGTCGATCAGCACTCCTATGTACGCTTCGGCCCGAGACAGAACCAGGGGAGAGGTGCCCCGCAGATAGGCGGATGCATTGATTCCGGCCATCAACCCCTGAGCTGCGGCTTCTTCGTAGCCGGAGGTCCCGTTGGTCTGACCGGCCACGAACAGGCCCCGCAGCCGTTTGCTCTCCAGAGAGGGATACAGCTGGGTAGGATTGATGAAATCGTACTCCACGGCATACCCGGGCCGGAGAATCTCGAGCTTTTCCAGGCCGGGCACGGTACGCAAGAATTGTTCCTGAACCTCCTCGGGGAGGGAGGAGGAGATGCCGTTCAGATAGACCTCCTCCGTGCTCAAACCCTCCGGCTCGATGAAGATCTGGTGGCGATCCCGATCGGGGAAACGGACAACCTTGTCCTCGATAGACGGACAGTAGCGCGGCCCGATTCCTTTGATCTTTCCTCCGTACAGGGGAGAACGGTGCATATTCTCCCGAATGATGCGGTGGGTCTCCGGTGTGGTGTAGGTTACGTAACAGGAGACCGAGGGCCGGTCCAGGATCGCTTCTTGAGCGGCAAAGCTGAAAGGCAGCATCTGGTCGTCACCTCTCTGTTCCTCCATCCGGTCCAGAATCAGGGAGGAGCTCAAGCCCCGCGCAGGTGTACCGGTCTTCAGCCGCCCCACGGTGAACCCCATCTCCCGCAGACGGATTCCCAGGCCGCAGGCCGGAGGTTCTCCCAGCCTGCCCGCCGGGGCGACGTACTCGCCGATGAAAATCTTGGCTTCCAGAAAGGTTCCTGTTGTCAGAACCACGGTCCGGGAGCGAATCCGCCTTCCTCTTTCAGTGATCACTCCCTGAATCGTCGCCTGGCCGCTCGGCGTCTCTCCCCCCGCCGCTTCGGCGCCCCTCTGCCTTTGCCCCATGGTATCGGAAGTCAGAAAATCGACAACCGTATCCTGGAAAAGGGTGAGGTTGGGCAGCTGTTCCAGGGTCTGTTTGGCCAGCAGGCTGTAGTGAGCCTTGTCCGCCTGGGCTCGGGGCGCCTGAACCGCCGGCCCTTTGCTGCGGTTTAGAATCCGGAATTGGATCATGGTCCGGTCTATGAGCCGGCCCATGAGACCGCCCAGCGCGTCGATCTCCCGCACCAGATTGCCCTTGGACAGCCCGCCTATGGCGGGATTGCAGGACAATTTCCCGATACAGTCGAGATTCTGGGTGATCAGAATGGTTTTGTTCCCCAACGCGGCCAGGGCTCCGGCGGCCTCGATTCCCGCATGACCGCCGCCGATCACTATGGCATCGAAATCCATGGTCACTTACCCACGCAGAATTGGGAGAAGATCTGGTTGAGGATATCCCGGGAGGTGACCTCTCCGGTGATCTCCCCAAGGGCATCGATCACTTCCTTGAGATCCACCGCCAGCACGTCGAGGGGCTGGCTCTCCCCCAGGCCCCTGCGAAAATCCTCGATACCCTGGCGGGCACATTCGAGCAATCGCTTCTGCCGCAGGGAATCGATGATCGGCTCCCCCGCGTCCACCGCAGCCATCCCTTTGAGAACCGTTTCAATGATCCTCCGGCTCAAGGCTTCCAGGCCCTTCCCCTCTCTGGCGCTGGCCGCCACGAATCCCAGAGGACAGCCGGTTTCTTCGGCACCCCGGGCGTCGATCTTGTTCCATACCGGGATCGTCCGCCCGGCCTGGGCTCGTGCGTTGAGGAACTCCTCATCCTGTACGACCAAGCCCTCTCCGGCATCCACCAGATAGAGGACCAGATCGGCGTTGGCAACGATGCTGTCGGTGCGGCGCATCCCCTCAGCCTCGATGCTATCAGCCCGGTCTCTGTACCCGGCGGTGTCGTAGAGTTTTATAGGGACCCCATCGATAGTCACAACCGCCTCCAGATAGTCCCGGGTCGTTCCATGCACCTCCGAGACTATGGCTCGATCTTCCCGCAGCATCCTGTTGAACAGCGTCGATTTGCCCGAGTTGGTTCTGCCGGCCAACACCACGGAGATCCCCTCCTGGTAGAGCTTTCCGATCCGGTAGGTGGATAAAAGCCGCTCCAGTTCCTCCTGGCAGAGGGCGGCCTCCTCCTCCCTGGCGATCGGGTTGTTCTCCTCGATCTCATCCTCCGGGTAGTCCAGACCCAGCTCAACGGCAGCGGAAAGCCGCACGACGGCCTGCTTTATCTGGGTGATCTTCTGCTCGATCGCCCCGGACAAGCGGTTCAGGGCGATGGCTCTTGCCCGATCCGATTTGGCCCGAACCACCTCGTTTACTGCCTCCGCCTGGGTCAGGTCGAGCTTTCGGTTGAGAAACGCCCGCAGGGTGAACTCCCCCGGTCCGGCGAAGCGAAACCCCGCCGCGGTCAGTAATTCCAACAGCCGCCGGATGATCACCGGACTCCCGTGACAAAAAATCTCCGCTCCATCCTCACCGGTAAAGCTCTTCGGGCCGCGATATACCGCTACCAGCACCTCATCGATGATCTCCGGCTCTTCCTCCCCGTCGCCAACGACGATCGCGCCGCGATGCACCGTATGTCCTTGGACAGCTGCCAGAGTCCCCACCGCGGCCGAGGCGGACCGGAACAGGGAATCCAGAAGCCTGAGGCTGTCCGCTCCGGATACCCGAATCACCGCCAGCGCGCTTTCCCCCCACGGCGTGGCCAGGGCGGCAATCGAATCCCGGGGATAGAACGAATTGTTCTCCATCAGGGACAAGATACGGCTTTTCCTGAAGCCGTTCAATAAGCAGGCTTCCAGGTGGTGCAAAGGGCTCAAAACCGCTTTTTCGCTTAACAACCCGGAAGATTGGAGGTATCTTCTGTAGTGCCGGCGGGAGAAAACCATGAGAGACACGGATATAGATTTTCTGGACTTCGAGTCCGCTCGAGAGTACGTACTGGCTTTCATTATCTCGTTGAAAAAGGCCCAGAAACAACGAGCCGTGGCCGAAGAAGAGCTGGAACACTGGAGCAGGCGGGTCAAGCTGGCCGAGAGCCGGGGGGAACCGGTGTTGAAGCGTGGCGCGGAACAGCGGGTGGCGGAGCTCGAAGTCCGCTGCCAACAACTCCATCAGGAAGAGCTGGAACTGAAGCGCAAGGTGGATGTGTTGAAGGAGAAGCTCAAAGCCACCAAGATACGCTCCTCCCTACAGGTCGACGCCGACGCCCTGCTGGCCCAGATGCAGATGCTGGTGGGAGAACCGGACAAGTTGAAGGAGGACCTGCGCAACACCGAGGCGGATCAGGCACTGCAAGCGTTGAAAAAAAAGATGGGTCAGGGTGAAGACCGCTAATCCCCGATCCCCTTTCACGACCGATTGCGACTCTCCCGCCTCGGAGGTGATGCTGTTCGGGCACCGCGGCTATTCCCATCTAGCCCCAGAAAACACCCTGGCCGCCTTTTCCCTGCTCCTGGAACACGGCATTCCGGGGGTGGAGCTGGACGTGCGTTTGAGCCGGGACGGAAAGGTCGTGGTCATCCACGACGAAAATGTAAAGCGCGTCACCGGCGTGGATGCGCTGGTACAGGACTGCCCGGCTTCGAAGCTGAGGCGCCTGGACGCAGGCAGCTGGTTCGGCGGTACCTTCCGGGACGAGGGCATCCCCCTCCTGGATGAAGTTTTCGAGCTCAGCGGGGACCGTCTCTACTACGATATCGAGCTCAAATGGGGACAGAGGCGAAGCAACGGCCTGGAGGAGACGGTGGTCGAACGGATCCGCAGCCACGGGATGACCGATCGCTGTTTGATTTCCTCCTTCAACCCGTACTGCATCCGCCGGGTTCAGGCTGTCGCACCCGAGATCCCGACGGCCCACATCTACGCGAGACATCGCGATGTTCCCCTGCTTCTGCGTCGGGGACAGGCGGGGATGGTTATCCCGACCCCCTACATGAAACCCCGTTCGTCTCAGGTTACCAGGATGAGTTCCTTCGTTCTACGGAGGATGCTGCGCAGCCGGATCCTCGCCTGGACAGTGGATGACCCCGCGGAAGCCACCCGACTGATACATCTCGGGGTTCGCGGAATCATTTCGAACCATCCCAGCAAGATCAAAGCCGCGCTTCTGGCCTGACCATCGCCTCGATAGCCGCCGTTATGCCGCTGGCAATCATGTTCATGAGTTCTTCCCTCCAAAGCTTTACTCGATGAGAAAGCATTACTATATTGGGAGGGAACCATCATGACCCTGTACCTGATTCGGCACGCCCAATCCGCCAACAACGCACTCTACGAGCGAACCGATTCCAGCATCGGCAGGGTCGAGGACCCGGAGCTCACCCCCCTCGGCGTCCAGCAGGCGAAGGTCCTGTCCGATTATCTGGCGGAGCGCGGCGTTTCCGGCGGCGAGTTTCGCTTCACCCACCTCTACAGTTCTCTGATGCTTCGCGCCGTGGCTACGGCTACAGCTGTTTCCCGAACCTGCAACCTGCCGGTGATTGCCTGGCCGGAGGTCCATGAGCAGTTGGGGATCTTCCTTGCGGATGAACAAACCGGAGAGCTGATCGGCCGTCCCGGAAAGAGCCGCTCCTACTTCCAGGAGCATTACCCTGATCTCCTGCTACCCCAACACTTGAACGATCACGGCTGGTGGAACCGGCCGGTGGAGACCGAAGCGCAGTGGAAGCAGCGCGCCAAGGACTTTCTGGTCGAACTACGCAGGCGGCATGGAACCGGGGAGGACCGGGTGGCGGTGGTAACCCACGGGGGCTTTTATCACGTGGTAATTCTGGCCTTGACCGGCGGAGCAGGCACGGACGGCCTGTGGTTCACGATGCACAACACCGGGATCACCCGTATCGATTTCCACCCGACCCAAACTTCGGTGGTCTATCACAACAGATTGGAACATCTGCCTCCGGAGCTGGTCAGCTGACCTGAGAGTACGCACGGATCAGGGACTCGGCTACAAAACCAACAGCCCAACACAGCTTTACTCTGTCTCCAAGCCGTTATTATATTTATGACATGAACAGTAAGATAAAGATCTTGGGCTTATTTTTCTTTTTTACAACAGCCGCGATTCTGTTTTCTCAATCCGCGGGAAAAGGGCGCGGTTCGGATTGGGCATCCCTCAAGATTCTCCCGAAGGATACCAAGATCGACTACCCCATCGCCCTGAGCGAGCGGCAATGGAAACAGCGCCTCGGTGAGTTCGAATACTACGTACTGCGGGAGAAGGGTACCGAAAGGGCATTCACGGGCAAGTTGGATAAGGTGTACCAGGAGGGTACCTACTACTCCGCCGCCACCGGCCAGCCGCTTTTCAGCTCGGAGAGCAAGTTCAACTCCGGTACCGGATGGCCGAGCTTCTACGAGCCGATCGATCCGGATGCGGTGATTCTGATCGAGGACAACGAGCTCTTCATGCGGCGGGTAGAGGTGGTGGACAGCTCCAGCGGTTCTCACCTGGGGCATGTGTTCCCGGACGGTCCTGATCCGACCGGGCTTCGCTACTGCATAAACTCGGCCAGCCTTATCTTCGTACCCAAGGGCGCCGAACCTCCCCAGATCGTGAAGGACTACCTGGAGACCTACGGGGACTAGGCCGCTTCACTGCAGCTGGTTAATAATCGCCTCGCCGATGTCCTCGCCCAGCTTCTTGAAGGCCGTGGACAAAGCTGCCGAAGCGTTGGTACCCTGGGCGCGCTTGGTCTTGTTCACCGTGAGCAGTGTTTTCCCGGAAGCCAGTTCCACGACGGTCACGGTCCCGGTGACCTGGATGATCACGGTCTCCTTATCCTGGGAGTGATCGGAGATCTTGGCCGTGCCGAATATCGCCCGCTCCACCTGTCCGCTGAAGTTGTTGTTGAGGAAAACAGCTACCTGGGAGGTGGGGCGTCCCGCGACGTTGGTAACGGCCACAGGCAGATTTTTGACCTGGAAGCCGGCCTGCCCCAGCTTTTCCAGCAATCCCGCCGAGGTTTCGGTCAAGGCGATGGGGTTTCCCGAAGCATCGAGATCGAACACGGCAACCCCCGTGCTGATCCGCGACGCCATGGACAGGGATTCGAAGGAAAAGGTGATTTTCTTGTTCGAGACCAGCTGCTCGAATCCCTCAACCTGGCTGTACAATTCATCCGGAACATCGAGCAGCGACTCCATGGCATCGCTCATGTCGAGGGACATGGTGAGCTGTTCCTTACCCACGAAGTTCGGCGCCGGAGCCTGAAAGGAAACGATGCCATCGGCATCGGTTTTCACGGTTTCCGTGCGTACCGCCGGCCTACCGCTGCTCCTCATAACTTTGTACACCACCCGCACCGAGGCGCCTTCGACTCCCGGGTCACCGGCGGTAGATCCGTTTACCACTTTCGCCCGGAAGGGCTCCTCGAACTCCCGTCCCATAAACGTGCTCAGGTTGTCGTTCAACTTGACTATGCCTATGCTTCGAACCGCGTTGCTCGCCTGGTTGATATTCCGCTCGAATTTGATTTCCACATTTTCCAGATCCGACTTGAAGGCTGCCGAGGCGGCGTCCAGATAGCGAATTGCAGCCTGGTAGAGCTGGCCTCGGGATTCGAGCTCCTGGGCTTCCAGCTCCGGTCCGGAGACAGCCTCGATCTTCTCCTGGAATACCTCTTCCAGACGGCGTTTTTCCTTGGCCAGGTCAGTCTTGTTGTAGCGAGCCAGCAGGTAGAGGGTCAGACCGCCGGCTTGCTGGACCTGCCACTTCTCGGCGATCTCCAACCCCGCCACTCTTCCGGAAGATCTCGAGGTGAGTTGCTGCACCACGTCCGTCTGGAAATCATCCACGGACGCCCGGGCTGTGGCTGTGGTTTCGGAGGTGATCCGGACACCGAGGTAGCGCATGATCTCATCCAGCACCGCGCCCCGGGCCGCTTCTTCGGCTTCCGCCAGGCTGCCGCTGCTGGAAGTGCCTGAGCCGGTGAAATACACATATTGATCGTCGCTCTCCGGAGGCTTTAACACCCAGTCGGGGGGAGTCTCCACGACCTGTCCCTGAGCGGTATCGGGTCCGGATGTGCAGCTCGTATAGAGCATCAAAAGCGCCCCGATGAACAATATTGCGATTACACTGGCCCTTTTCATGAACTTCTCCTCTTCGCACTCGCGTCTAACCCGGGTCGGATGCTTTTGTCGGCTCACCCGACCCGAGAGACGGTCATATCTTTTTTATTAGACGCGGGGACGTATCGTCCCCGCGTCGGTTTCCAACAATTCGCTTCGACAGCCTTGAATAATTACAGACCTTCGGAGAACAGCTCTTTTACCCTGTCGCGCGCGGTCTGCTCCTCCTCGGTCTTGGGCTTATCCTTGTTGTTCTGGGCGTCCAGGGATCTCTGGATGGCCGCGTCGATCTGCTCCTGCGGCACCGTGTAGAGCATGTAGTAGGTATACTCCTTCTTGGTCGGCTTCCCGTTGTCATCGTAGAACTGCCTGTAAATCCAGAAATCGTCCTTCTTACGCGCCCCGGCATACTCCGCCACGGCCAGGATCTTGGCCACCTCTTCCATGTAGGTCTCCACCATGTCCTTGTCGCCCACCTGGGCGCCGGCGAACTTGTTCATCACCCTGGTGGAAACCATGCGGGCCACCTCGGTCGCCGCGGAGAAGCTGCGGGTCCAGGCTTTTACTCCTTCCAGGTCCTTACCCGTCTGCTCGAACACGAAGACATAATTGTCTTTGTATTCTCTCTTCCCCTCCAGATCCTCCCCGTTGGCATACTGGAAGATCCACTCAGGGATATCCCCGCCCAAAGCTGTCAACTTGTGCTCGATCACCTTCGGGGGGTAGACCTGCGGCTCGACCTTGAGGGCTCGTTCCTGCTCCGGTGTCGGCTTGGTTTTGCAGCCGACAAACAACAATCCGATCGCGACCAACACGATAGCCACTTTCCACAGATGCTTCATAAACATTCTCCTTTATAAAAGAAGTTTCAAACTTTTAAGAGGCGACGCCTCCCCTACATGCCTGTATTAAAGGTAACACTTTTTCCGCGCAAAACAACCTGATAGATCCCATCCAGACCGGAAACCGTGTCGGACACGTCGTAGACCATGTCCACCAGATCCTCCACGGATCCGATAAGATATACCTCGTATCTTGTCTCTTCCGCGGTCTGGCTCACTGTCTTGATGTCCTTGGCCTTTCTGCGCATCTTTCTGTAGAAATCGCTCATCATGCGAGAATCGAAGGTATTCTGGACGATCAGCTCGTACTTGATGCCGTTGGTAAGGGCTTTGGCCATGTAGGCTTTGGCCTGGTCGAGAACGATGGGCATGGCCTTGTACACGCTGGTCTGCAAAGCGTTGATCTTGGCAGCCTGCTCCGAGGCGGTGGAGAAGGTCCGGGGGCTGTTCCAGGGCTGGGACCCGAGCAGCCGTCCCGTTGAGGCTTCGAAACCCTTCAACGTTATGTTTGCCTGCCCGTAGTACTTGTCCCCGGAGGTCTCCCCGCTGGTGCGCCCGTCTATCTCGATGTATACATCGGCGTTCAATTTCTGGGCGATCCACTGAATGATGGAAATGCTCTGCCCGGTTTCCTCCTCGTAGGCCATCTGCTGATCCTTCTTGAGACTCTCCACCTGGTCGAAGTCGATCGCTTCGATCGCATTGGAGGTGAGATACTCGTTGGCGATCCCTACCGCCGCCTTCATGTAGAAAGGATCTTCGGTAGCCTCTTCGTTGAAGTAGACCATGTAGGTCATGTTGTTCACGTAGCGGGCGATGATCCGCTTCTCTTCCGCAGTCAGCTCCACGCCCTCGGTTTGAGCCGTGATCTCATCCAGGGTAGCGGCGCCTCCTGCGGTGGCTGCCGCGGAGGCTTCGGCGGCTTCCCCGGTCTTCTCCTGCTTAGTCACCGTCTCGCCATAAAGCCCGTTGGCTTTGAGGGTGCTCTCCACGGCCCGCATCTTCACGGCCACGCGGGCTTCGAAGATGTAGTCATCCCCGATCTTGTCCTTGCGCAGGGTTTCGAATGTCTCATTGTTCACAAAGGCGTTGGGATTCTGGGTGTTGTAGAGGACCTCCTGCAGCTTCTCCCGATTAGCCTGCTCATTGGCCACGCCGATCATATCGATAACAGCTTTGCGAACCGCATCCATCTTGGCCAGATTCATGGCCTTGAGCATCGAAACGTCCTGTCCCGCTCCCTCGTATACCTTCTCCTCCGGCAGGGGCTCGGCCCCGCCCGCCTGGGGAGTGGGGATCGTTTTAGAAGGGCCACCCGCACAGGAGATCAAGAACAGAATAAGCATGGGTAGAGCGATGAGTCCTGACAGAGACTTGGTTTTCACCCGATCCACCTCCTTGTTTCTAATACTTTATCGTTACACCGGCTCCCACGAACAGGCCGTCGTAGTCGGGGAACGTCAAATCGTCTGTGAAATGTTTCAGGGGTATCAGAGAGAACCAGTTCATGTATCCCACCTCTACCGAGAATCGGTAGTTCTTATGGAACAGGTAGTTGGCCGTCACACTGGCCAATCCGCCGACATGGGTGAAAAAGAAGCGTTCATCCTCCGGTACGTCGGCATACTTCAGATACCACAGATACGCCATCCCAACTCCCAAACCGGCCATCGGCACAATCTGAAAGCGGCCGAGGTACATATCATATTCCCCGCCTACATAAACGTTCACCGGCAATGCCGCGGCGATATTGGCTATCAGGGGTACCTCTATTCCCGCGAGGGGGCGGAAGCCGAAAAATCCCCTGGACACCGCCTGTCGTGCACCGATGAGGATGGTTTGATCCTTTGCGTAAAGTGCTCCCTTGGCGAAGTGCACGTACGGAGTGGTGTCCATGCCGAAGCGGGGAACTTCCTGCAGCTGATCCCCGATCTGCGGTCTGGGCCGGGCGTAGATGATCTTGGCCACTGACACCTCGTCACTGACCTCTTTGATCACCACCAACCCCTCCTCCCGGGTGAGCGCCCTGCCGGACTGCAGGATTTCACTGGATACGATTACGTACTCATCCCCGGCCTTCAGACCCAGGTCCCGGCCCAGCTCGATGATGATCTCCGTGCCGCGTACTTCGATGACTCCCGTTTTGAGCTGGAACTCGGGAATTTTTCGGATCTCGAAGGTCAGCTGCATGGGGATGGCGTCCAACGCCGCCTTGATGGCCAGGTCCCTGTTGGTATCCTTGCCTTCGGTATCCACGAAAGCCTGGGCGAATGTCCGCCCCTCCTCCACGTTGATGAAGGTGAAGGAGGTCTTGATGTTGACCTGGTACTCGCCGGTATCCAGAGGCGCGACAACGTAGTTCGCCACCGCCGGTACCACCACGATGAAGGAACCGGTGAGCTTATCGAAATCCGCCTTGGTGAAGAACTCCTGGCCCATCTGAACCTCTTCGGGGATCTCCACCTGCTCCTCTTTGTACATCTTGATCTTGTCGATGAACTCGTTCAGATCCCCCTCTTCCAGGCGCTGCGTCAGGCCGACCACGTCGAAACGACCCAGATTTATAAAAACGCTTCGAATCTCCTCGTCGATCCCTCCGAGCACGGCATTCGGAATATCGTAACGGTAGTAGCTGAGCTTGAACACGGCAATTTCCCTGCGTTCCGATACGACTTGAGCGGATACCGTTGTGCGGACGATAAGGGATATTGCCAGGAGTGCAGCTACAAGGAGTAGTAGTTTGCGCACCTTTGATCCTCCCACGCGTGTAGATGAAGCCGGAATTTCTTTTTTACTATCATTTACAAGGTTACAGCGATCCTGCACCTTTTTCAATTCGCGGAGATTATTTTTTAATTGAGCGGGCCGGATGTCCGGCAGCTATCGCACCGGCGTGCCGGTTGTAAAACAGCCTCAGTTACGTGGCAGCTGCAGCACGTTGCAGCCGCCACCCATACTCACCCTCGCGCGCCGGGACTCCTACGCTCCCTCTCGCGGTTGGCGCTTCACGAAGCGCCCCGCCCCGGTTTTGCCGACGAACTTCATCTGCTTGCCGTCCCATTCGGAAACCTTGCGTCCGCGGGAGTATACGGCGAAGGGCATCCCGGTCACCTCCCATCCCTCCCAGGGGGTGTAGTCCACGTTCATGTGCAGCTTGCTCTGGGATACCTTGAATTTCTGCTTCGGATCGAAGATCACCAGGTCCGCGTCTTTTCCCACGGCGACCTCTCCCTTTTCCGTGAGGCCGAACATTTTCGCCGTATTCGTCGAGAGGACGGCGACCATCTGTTCCAGGCTGATGCGTCCCTTGGCCACCCCTTCGCTATGCATGAGCATCAGCATGGTCTCGATCCCCGGCGCGCCGTTGGGGATCTTCTTGTAGTCATCCTTGCCGAACATGTCCTTCTGGCCCTTGAAATCGAAGGGGCAGTGATCCGTGCCGATCGTTTGAATATCCCCGTATCTCAATCCCAGCCACAACTCGTCGCTGGAGTCCTTTGGGCGCAGGGGTGGAGACATCACATACTTGGCTCCCTGCCAGTTCGGCTCCTCATAGCGCTCCTCGTTCAGCGTGAGGTACTGGGGACAGGTCTCGGCATACATCTCCACGCCCCGATCGCGGGCCTTCTTGATCTTCCACATGCCCTCTTTCGAGGAAAGGTGAACGATGTAGATCCGGGAACCGGTGAACTCGACCATCTTGGCCGCCTTGTCCACCGCCTCCTCCTCGGCCAGAACGGCGTGGGCCTTGGCGTGATACATCGGAGACATGGTGCCGGCCTGCTCGAAGTTCTCGTTCAGGCGGCGTACGATGTCGAAGTTCTCCGCATGCACCTGGACCAGCCCGCCGTACTTCTTGGTCTCCTCCAGCAGACGGATCATGGTGTAATCGTCCACTCGAAAATCGTAGAACAGGAATATCTTGAAGCTCGGGGTTCCATACTCCTGAGCCGCCTTCTTGACCTCGTCGATTACCTCCGGGCGAGGATCCAGCACCGCCGGATGCAGGGAGTAGTCTACGGCAACCTTCCCGTCGGCGATACCGCGCTTTCGCTCCACGGCCTCGTGAAGGGACTCACCCTTGTTCTGGAGCACGAAGTCCACAACGGAGGTGGTCCCGCCGCAGGCCGCGGCAATGGTTCCGGTCTCGAAATCATCCTTCGAGGTCGTGCCCATGAAGGGCATGGCCAGGTGAGTGTGAGGATCGATCGCCCCGGGAAGCACGTACTTGCCCTTGGCCTCAACAACCTCATCGGCTTTGATCGACTGTTCGAGACCGCTGCCGATCGCCTTGATCTTTTCCCCATCCACGTAGACATCCGCGTGGCAGCTTCCCGAGGAAGTTACCACCAGACCGTTCTTTATCAATATGCTCATCCGTAGCTCCTCCTGTGACTAAGCAATCCTCGTTATCGCTTCAGATCCACCTCTTCGAAGGGCTGGTACTTCAGCTCCTTCTCCAGGCCCGGATCCATAATCGCCGTTTCTTTACGCTGCCAATCTTTGCTCATCTCCTTGAAGGTGATCAGACCGGGCACGGGGCAGACGAAGCTGCAGATCATACAGCTGAGACACTTGTCCTCGATCAGCTTGGGGCGCCTCTTCTCCGCGTCCCACTCCAGCGCCTGTCCGGCTGCGTCGTTGCATACGATGTAGCACTGGCCGCAGCCGACGCAAATTTCGTAGTTGTACTCCGCCCTACCCTGACGCTCCAGATCGAAGTGATCCGTCTCCTGCAGGTTGGGCAGAGCCTTGCCGATAAGATCCGATACCTTGTCGATCCCTTTGGAGGCCATGTAATCCCTTAAGCCCTCGGCCATATCCTCGACGATTCTGTAACCGTAGTGGATGATACCCGTGGTCACCTGTATGGTCGTGGCCCCCACCAGCAGATACTCCAACACATCCACCCAGGTTTCGATGCCGCCGATTGCCGAAAGAGGAAGTCCCAGGTCCTTGCACTTGGCCATGTCGGCTATGAAGTGCAGGGCGATCGGTTTGATCGCCGGACCGGAGTAGCCGCTCTCCGCGCCGACGCCGAAGATGTTGGGCTTGGGCACCCAGTCATCCCGGCCGATCTCCGAGATACCACTGAAGGTGTTTACCGCAGAGATGGCATCGGCGCCCCCTTTCTTGGCATACAACGCAGGCTCGGTGATGTCTGTTATATTAGGCGTCATTTTGGCCATGACCGGGATCCCTACAACTTTTTTCACAGTTTCGGTGAATTTCTCCAGCAGGTGAAAAGCCCGACCCACCTTATGTCCCGAGCCTTCCACGGTCATATGGGGGCAGGAGAAGTTCAACTCCAGCATATCGGCACCGTTGTCCTCGGCCGCTTTGGCCAGGTAACCCCATTCCTCGTTAGAAAAACCCATGATGCTCACGATTACAGGATGATCAGGGTAGTTCTTTTTTAAATATAGGATGTCCACGAGGTTATCTTTGAGGGACCGATCCGTGATCTGCTCCACGTTCTGCAGACCCACCAGCTGCTTGGCCCCGAGGTGGAAGGGGTTCATGCGCGGAGAAGGATGTATGATCGGGATACGGTCGGCTCCAAGGGTCTTATAGACCACGCCCCCCCAGCCTGTTTCGAAGGCATTGGCTATCATCTCCGCGCTGTTGGACACTGGGGATGAGGAAAGCATGAAGGGATTTTTAAATTTGATCCCACAAAAATCAACGGACAGATCTATATTTTCCGCCATAGATGTCACTCCTATCAAGCAAAGTTTTTCGCGATGGCCCAAGCGGCAACCTTGCCGTCTTGAACCGCTTCTACGACTAGGGCCGGACCCCGCACGATATCACCTCCGGCGAAGATCATCTTTTCGGAAGCCCGCCCGGTTTCAGCATTTGCGACAATAAACCCTTTTTTATCGACCTTCGCAACGGGGGACCAATCGACCGTTTCGTCCGCTTTGTTTCCGATCGCCTCAACGACGAAATCGACCTCCAGAACCCACTCCGCGCCCTTGATTTCCACAGGCCTTCTTCTACCCGAGCTGTCCAGTTCCGCTAATTGAGTTCGGACCAGCCTGAGACCGCTTACCCGACCGTTGGAACCAGTCAGATAGTCAGTGGGTTGATTTAGTACGAGAAAGTGAACCCCTAGACGCAGAGCTTCCAACCGCTCATCTTCCTCGGCAGGCATTTGCGCAAACGAACGCCGGTAGACGAGGTAGACGTTCCGAGCTCCCAGCTTCGTGGCAGATTCAACACAATCCATAGCAACGGAACCACCGCCAATAACTGCAACTGTCTTTCCATCAATTTGCCTGCCGAGTTCCTCGAACCGCTCCTCCCGCAGGGCTACTAAAAATTCTGCGGATGTATATACACCTTTGATATCACCTGCATTGGGGACCAGCCTTTGTGTTCCCCATAATCCTGGAGATAGAAAGACGGCTTTGAATCCTTCCTCGAGCAGCCTTTCCGCACCTAGCCTACCCTCGATTTTCGTGTTGCACTGGAAACTCACTCCAAGATCATAAAGATCTTGAAGCTCATTCTTAAGGAACTTCTTATCGAATCGATATGCGGGAACCCCGAAGCGGATAATGCCTCCAGGCTCAGATCGCTCTGCAAATACAGTGACCTGGAAACCTTGCTTGGCTAGCTCAGCAGCACAGCTCAAGCCCGCCGGACCAGAGCCGATCACCGCAATTTTCTCTTTGCGGGGCTTTGGCTTTTTGAAAACCTTGAATCCTGTCTGCCAGGCGTATTCCACCAGGAATCTCTGTACCTTGCCTATCTCGATCGGTCTGCTGATTCCTGTCGCGCTACACTCTTTCTCGCATAATCTGGACGTCGGGCAAAGCACACCACAGGCTCCGCCGAGAATGTTGTTCTCCTTGATTGTTCGGATCGCTCCGGTGAAGTTCCGCAGACGCAGCTTGCGTATAAAGGTTGCCGGATCCGTCTCCGCAGGACAAGCTTTGGAACAGGGAGCATCGTAGCAGAGCAAACAGCGGTCTGCCTCAGCGATCGCCTGGGTTAAGCCAATGCCCTTCTTCATTTCCTGAAAATTATCAGCGTAGCTCACAGATACAACCTCCTAATGTAAGTACAAAATAACTTTTCCTATAACGTACGGATTAGCGGGTTTTTGTACAATATTCCTCTGGTTGGTCTCCAACAGATTGAACAACCACGATGAAAAACCCTACAAGCAGGAAGCCTGTCAGTTCAGCTGCGATTATACTTGCTACAGGGGCGAATTGTAAAGGCAGCTGACACTTTCGAGGGTTTCTTCCTGACCGCTTGATCCGTGGGGCGCAAACCGAAAATGTGCGCCGCGGCTGAGATGGTACTCGGAATGGCAAAGTCCCGGGCAGCATGATATAAAGAGTCAAGAGCAAAACCCATTGAAGGAGGAACCATAGAATGAAATTCGATCTGTTGATAAAGAATGCCAAGACCCGTTTTGCGAAGGAGAGTCTTCGCGATATCGGCATCAAGGACGGCCGGATCTCAATAATCGGGGGAAAATTGAAGGAAGAGGCAGAAGTGGTGATCGACGCTTCCGGAAAATTGGTAACCGAATCTTTCGTCAACGGCCACTTGCACCTCTGCAAGGTGTACACCCTGAACATGGTACCCCAGGAAGCCCTCACTTCCTACCAGGGGGAGGCCATGGGAAAAGCCATGAGCGCCATAGAGCTGGCCTCGAAGGTGAAGGAGCAATACGACGAGAAGTGGATCATCGAAAACGTGCGCAGAGCTGTCCGTCTGGCTGTGAAGTACGGTAACACCCACATCCGTGCCTTCGCTGACACAGACACCAAGGCCAAGCTTGAGGGAGTAAAAGCTCTCATCAAAGCGCGGGAGGAGTTTAAGCACGCCGTGGAGATCAAAGTGGTTGCTTTCCCCCAGGACGGGGTTGTTCGTGATCCCGGGGCAGAAGACTACATACGCGAAGCTTTGGAGATCGGCGCCGACGTGGTCGGAGGGATTCCCTGGATCGAGTACACCGATGAAGATGCGAAAAAGCACATCA
>Ga0315554_1000067_pt1 | contig 50985 bp, 37 predicted proteins | sample SalMarSW160370MG_FD_202114 | JGI IMG/M metagenome (GOLD analysis project Ga0315554, IMG submission 202114) | Salt marsh sediment microbial communities from the Plum Island Ecosystem LTER, Massachusetts, United States - Salt Marsh Sediment SW1603-70 ...
AGTCAGAACCAAGAAAGATATAGAAATAGAAATAAAAGAAGATAAGAGCTTAAAAAGAACAATAAGAATCCAAAGATTGTTCATAATTCTTGTACTCATGCTCGTATTGTTTCTACAAGTTTTTATGATTTTTGAACCATTATTCTGGAAACCAATTTTTTTTAATTATGGCTCGTTAGAAATAAGTCTTGATATTATCAGCGGTGTTTTAGTTTTGTCTGCTTTGATTGCATCAGTTTTTGCAAATGAGAAAAGGCAAAAACCAAAGGAAACTAATATAGAACTCCAGAATTTACTCTCTCGTATATTCTCTAAAGGAATAAAAAAAATCAGGATCCAGAGTGTAATAACTATCTGTTTATATGCTTTGTTATTTTATTTGATAGTATCTACGACAGCAAAAAAAAGTTATTTTGAATATACTAAATATGGAGATGTATGGGATCTTATTGTGACTGCTGATAGACGTCAAGGAATCAGAACAATAGGTACTTATGAACAAATAAATAATCTAACATCTGAGATAACAGAAATTGAGGAAATGTGTCCTGGAGTAGTTCTTTTTAACAATATTATTATAAGTAACAAAGGTCATACTATTAGTACAACGTTGATTGGATTTAATGCATCCATCCTTGCATCTCAAAATCTTGGTTGGAATCATTTCTTTGGTTCACAGATTACAGGTAAGACAAATAATGATCTTTTAGCTCTTAAGGAAAACAACATTATACTAAATCAAGCTGTAGTTGAAGAATCTGATTTGAAAGAAGGTGATAATATATCTCTTGAAGTTGATCTTCGTGATGTAGGTTATGATGGTGTGTCTCAACATATAGATGATGTTAATATATTAGGAACGGTTGATACTTTACCTGGTCAAAATGGTTTTTCGGGTACAACTCATCCTTATGCTTTTATAGATATTTCTTTCTATTTAGATGTTTGTTCACAGCTAGGACTTGAACCTCAAATCAGTTTAATAGGATTAAATGTAAAAACTGATAACAATGTTACAAATGAAGAGAAAGAGACAAAGATAACCGAAGTATTCAATATGATTTTAGGTTACTTGAATCTCTCAGAATCAAATGTAAGATACTATAGTATAACTGATAAAGGATCATATTATTCCTATTCATCTGAAGCAGCAGAACAATTCTTCATCTATTTTGACTTAGTTTTTTGTATACTTTTTATTCCGATAATAACTGTTGTTTTTACAAAAGCTACTATACAGTTTATTGCTCCTTCTCTATCTAAATTAGTTGCTAGGGGATACTCAGATCAAGAACTTCGGAATTATATCATTAGAAGAATCAGAAAATCACTCATCATAAGTATATTTATTGGTCTTTTTATAGGTACACTAGCTGGAATAATTCAAGCGAAATATCTTCTATATAGTCTATTACTACCTGTTGCAGGGGAATTTTATGCGAAAATCGGATTATTTATAGTAGGTATAGTAGCAATTGGGAGTATATCTATTTATACAATTATCCCTTTTTCTACTAAACAAATAAAAACAATAACAGGAGTAAATAAAAGGAAGTTGGCAAGATATGAATCAGATAATTATTGAATCTTTGTATAAAATTTACGGTGGTATTGTAGAAACCGTTGCTCTTGAAAATTTTAATGAACAGATTAAAGAAGGGGAGATTGTGGCTGTTGCTGGACCTAGCGGGAGTGGAAAAAGTACCCTTCTTTCATGCGTTGGAGGAATACTGAGACCTACAAGTGGTAAAATCATAGTGAATGGTAATGATATAACCAAATTTCCAGATAAAGAACTAGTCAATTATCGTCGTGATTCTGTTGGACTCATCTACCAAGACTTCAACTTGATAAGTGAGTTTACGATTTATGAGAATATTGCTCTTCCTTTACTAATAGCTGAAAAAAAGAACGATTTTATTCGAGAAAGAGTGGAAAACTTACTGGGAAATTTAGATATTACACGTTATAAAAAAACTTATCCTCAATACCTTTCTGGAGGGGAACAACAGCGAGTAGCTATCGCAGTAGCATTAGCTAATGATCCTCAGATCATCCTAGCAGATGAACCTACCGGTAATTTAGATTTAGAGGCGCGTGAGAATGTTTTGAGTTTATTAATAGAAAAAGCTGATTCATACAAAAAAACACTAGTAATTGCAACTCATGATCCCTTTATTTTGGAAAAAGTTAACCGTGTAATCTATCTTTCTAAAGGTAAACGGTGAAAAAATGAGTAAACTAGCATTACTCTTCTTCAAAAGATCTCCTAAATTATTTCTCAAAGTAGGTTTATTATCTATATTCTTATTTTTATTAATTAGTTCATTTGGAATTGGTTATGCTATTTTTGAGAAGGTATCCCTAGTTGAAACTACAGAAGGAATGGAAAGAGATTTCGAAATCGCAGGAGAAATTAAACAGAATTATACTGCAGATAATATTAGCTCAATGTTGCTGTATCAAAATTATTGGAATGAATTCAGGAAAGATTGGGCTAGACTCATTATAAGTGACAATCTGATTCTTCTTATCAATTTGAGAATAAATGATACAGTCTTACAAATAGGATTAGGATTATCTGAAAATACAGAGAATGTAAAAACTGAACATGTTTTAGATGATCACCTTAATTTCTTTAATTCAAGTATTAATGTTTCGACTTTTTCTCTGTTAGAAGAATTACCATTCGCTCTTGACATTCTAATGAACTTTAACTTATTAAACAATTCTTTCTCAGAAGAATTCAAAATTGGTTCTGATAACTGCAGTTTAGGCTATACTGTAAATTTGAATGAAAAGCTATTTTCATCAATAAATAACTATATGAAAACTATTGATCAGATAGCTGAAGCATTTCACTCCTTCATCGCTCAAACTGATATTATATACTTGAATAAGCTGAATTCAAACAGATTGGAAATTGATTTATCATCCTCTTTTGAAGTTCCGTTTCAATCCCTTTTGATCATATTAACAGCTGTATCAATTTTGTTATCTACATGGTTAATAGAGTTCTTTTTAGATTTCTATAATAAGCAAATTAATACACTACTGCAAAATTTTGAAAAAAGAGGATTGGATGCAAGAAATAAAGTACATGTAGCTGTTTTTCTCCCAATATTTGTAGATTCAGTCAGTTTAATGATTTTAGGTGTTTTTTTCTTAGTTTTAAATCAGATTTTTTCTCTGAATCTTATTCTCGCATTCATTTTTACGCTAATTGTGTATATTTATCTTTTCTATAAACGATTTAGATTTAATTCCCAAAAAGAAAGAGATTCAACTAAAATTAATCTAATCTCAGTTTTAATTTATATAACTGCCCTTTTAATTTCTATTTTGACTTTAATCATTATTAATAACATTCTTTATGCTTTAATTCCACCATTAATATCATCGATAATTTCAATAGGTTCATCAATAGTTCTTTACTATATTATCTCTATTTCTCTTTCAGAACTCACTTATAATACGATGAGAAAAAGAGTAAATAAAAAAACTACAGATTCTATATCACGATTAATCAAAAAAACAATACTATCTACAAAGTCAGGTTTGAAATCGTGGTATAACCTTACACTCCTCATTGTTTGGGCTATAGTAATAACTAACATAAGTTCTAATACATTTATTGCTGAATACAAGTTTTATCAAAAAACTAGCTATCCTACTGATTTAGTAATAGATATTGAAGAAGGATTTTTAGCAAACATTTCTAAACTTGAATCTGTACCTGGGATAGAATTTGTTTTTCCAGTTTTCCATAGTACTCAACAATATCTAATTATTTATGATTATTATTTGATGAATTTCACAAAACTAACGATGAGATTTCCAGAATTAATAGAAAGAACTAAGCTACATAAGATTAATGCTAATTATACTTATATTAGTGAAAGTTTTGCAGATGAATTGGATTTTGGAAATGAAGATTTATTTCCAACAAATTTCGGAGAAAATCAAACCAGTATAATAGTTAATCAACCAGTTATTATTACCAGATATTTTCCTCTTATTAAAGAAACAGACAATAGACCTTTTATTGTTGCAAATTACCGTGAAGAGTATAGTGAATATTCAGAAACCACAAAACTATTGGTTGATTTTGATATTAATATTATTACTACGGAACAGTTAATAGAAGAAATTAGAGAATCTACTGGATCCTCTGTCTCGATTCAAAAAGGAATTAAAGAAATAGATTATAACATTATACTGAATATATATAATTACTTGTTTTTTGTGTTTGCATCATTCATCTGTTTATTAGGTTTTATTCAATTTAAAAATAAACTTTCTATAGTATTAAATCAGGTGAATTTAAGAGGTTTAGAAACTGGAAAGATTCGCAAATTACTTGCTAAGGAGATCAATAGTTATGTTTTAACAGCATTTTTATTTGGAATACTCTCTGCTTTATTCTTCGTTTTGGTTCAATCAGCCAACTATATCTATGCTATCCCATTGTTCTCACCAGTTGTGTTCAAATTTCACCTAGATTTGATGTTAGTTTTTATCATTCCAACAATAATTATTCTTATAATCTTCTTGTCACATTTTAAAAAACCATTAGACAGGTTTTCAAGTTAGTTGCATAATTTGCAATTCTTCACTAAAAGCACCTTAATATTCTTATATTCTCAAAGGTACATTGCATGCTTCCTTTATTATTTGCTTTAAGTTAAAGAAAAGGGTATTACTCTCAACACAACATTTAATGTCTCTCGAAAACTTAGTTTATTTCTTTGGTTATTCTCTTCCCCTTTCCTTAATCTTAGTGGAAAACTCTGTCACTAATACAAATCTACTCTACCAGACTTTTCTCCTTCTTCTTCTGACTTTCACTTTAACTCTTTTACTTCAAACACCTATTCTTCAGAAAAAACCGATTTAGTGATGAAATCCTAAAATTCAGACATGAATACTTTCTCTGATAGAAATCTGATTCAAAGTTAATCTTATAAACTTAAAAAATAACGTCGCAATTATGAGTGGCGAACCTTTATCAATTATTTCAGATTATGTGTCAATAAGTAGTAATGAACCTTTATCTAAAGCTCTCAAAATTTTTAAGAAACAAGAGAGAGAGCTTCTTGTTTTCGAAGAAGACGGAGTATTTCTCGGTTATTTGACCAAACGTCATGTTACTTTACAATCAAGGATACAACCAGAAGCTAAAGTCTCAACTCTGATAACAAGAGTACACACTGTTCAGAAAGATACTCCTTCAGATGTAATCGCAAGAGCTATATTATCAGAAAAAATCTTTTCTGTACCAGTTGAAGAAGATGGAAAAATCATAGGTATTATTAGAGATATAGACCTATTAAGATCTTCTGAAGATATTTTTGGAAGTAAAAAAGTTAAGGAAGCTATGACTCATAATCCTATTACCGTTACAGAAGATACCCCTGTAGCTCGTTTCATCGCTGTGTCAAGAACACACAACATCTCAAGAACTCCAGTAGTTGACGCTTCAAATAAACTTGTAGGAATTGTAAGTCCTCATGATACTACAACTTTAGTTCTTTCTGAATCTTCTAGAAAAACAATAGGTGATATGCAATCAGAAAAACAAGATCTTTTATCAGTCAATGTTAAGGAAATCATGACTTCTAAAGTTGTTACATGTAAAGAAGGTGACTTTCTAATAGAAGCAATAGATCAACTGTACAAAGCTAATCATAAAGCATTGATAGTTGTTGATAATGAAAACCATCCAGTTGGAATTCTAACTACTAGTGACTTGTTGGAAAGTGTATCAATCCCTCCAACAACAGAAGGTTACTACTTTAGAGTCTTGGGTGATGTTGACGATTCTGATATGGAACAAGTAATAGAAATGGGTGTAGAATTAGTAAAGAAATTCGCAGACATAATAGGAACATCTGGACAAATGTTTGTGCATGCTAAAGTTTTTCCTAAGAGAAAATTCAGAGGTTATGTCTTATATCAGACTCGAGTTAGAATAACTACAGACAAAGGTAAAACATATGTTGCTAGATCTGATGGTTATGGCTTATTCAGTGCATATGTTGTGGCATTAGACCGCATTGAAAGAGAAATTGTTTCTGAACGAGAATTGGAACTTGATAGAAGACAATCAGGTAGTGACAGATATATTGTAGAAGAACTTGATGAACTTTAACTTTTTTCTCTTCATTTCTTTTCTTCTAAATAAAGTCCCTATCGTTAATCTTTTTAATTTAGATTAGTGATTGCAATTGAAATGAGTGATAATACAGTAAAAAAACGCAGATCTAACTTTGCCTTGTTGAATCGTGAGGTAATTAAACCTGGCTATTGCACAAGTTGTGGAGGGTGTGAGGGTGTTTGTCCTGTGTATGTGATTTCAATTGAGCAATTGGTTCCTAAGCTAATAGGAGGGTGTATCTCTTGTGGAGCTTGCGTTGATGTGTGTTTGAGATTTAGACAAAGAAAAGAACAACGCATAATAGAAGAAGATAGTATAGGTGAAATTCTCGAGGTTTATCGAGGTAAATCTAAACTAAAGGATATTAAAGAAAATTCCCAAAACGGTGGTGTTGTTACTACTTTGCTTCTTATTGCTATGCAAAAACAGAAGATTGATGGAGCTTTAGTTACTGGCCATTTTACTGACCTCCTTAGTCCAGCTCCAATGCTAGCTCTTAATGAACTTGATATAAGAAAAGCATCAAGATCTAAATATACTCTTAATCCAGTTCTTACAAAATTGCCTTCAATTAAATTAAGTCTCAAAGAAAAAGTAGCTTGCGTTGGGCTTCCATGTCATAATGAGACCTTATCAAATGCAATTGAAATGAAAAATTTAGGTGTTGATTTTAGAGTAGACTACAAAATTGGCTTATTCTGTATGAGTAGTTATAAATCATCTGATTTCCGAAGTATTGTAACTGAAAATTTAGGTTTGAATGCAGAAACATTAAATAAAACAGATTGTGCAAGAGGAAAATTCTTCTTTGTCGCACCTGATGGAACAACAGACATTAAAATTAAGGAATGTGCTGAAGCAAAAGCTGAAGGTTGCAAATATTGTGCTGATTTTACCTCAGAATTTGCTGACATATCTGTAGGAAATATAGGTGTAGATGATGATAGTAATATCATTATTATACGAACAGAAGCTGGAAAAGAGTTATTTGATTTCGCACTGAAAGAAAATGTCCTTGATGTTGAAAAGGTATCAGAAGATAAGTGGGACGAAGCTTTAGCTGGTGCAAAGAAACTCTCTTCCTCAAAGAAAAGGCATGTAAAACCTTTACCTCCAATTGAGTCTTAAATTAATAACTTAATGAAAAGGTGAGTGAAATATCTAGAGTAGAACTCATCCCTTTACAATTACCTATAATAAAACAAGGGGATGATATCTCCCAATTAATAATAGATTCTCTCAATAGAACAAATCTTTCGTTAGAAGATGGGGATGTTGTTGTTATAGCTCATACTATTATTTCTAGAGCAGAAGGCAATGAGTATTTTATTCCTTCACTTGATCCTTCTCCTATTGCTGAATTAATAGCTAGAAAAACTGGTAAAGATCCTGCTCTAGTTCACTTAATCCTTAAAGAAGCAGAAAAGATTCTAAAAGTTCAGAATAATATTATAATCACTAAATCTAGGCACGGTTGGATATCTGCGAATTCTGCAGTTGACCAGTCGAATTCCCGACCAAATTGCGCAGTGACCCTGCCTAAAAATTCTGATATTTCTGCTGAAAAAATAGGTAGAAGTCTAGAAGAGCAATTTAATAAAGCTATTTCAATAATTGTTTCCGATACTCATGGAAGAGCTTTGAGGAGAGGAGCTATAAATGTTGCAATTGGTTCGTACAAATTTCCTGTAATAGATGATGCTAGAGGTAGGAAGGATATTTTTGGTTATGAACTTAAATCTACTATTATTGCATTAGCTGATGAAGTTTCTTCAGCAGCAGAGTTGGTTATGGGTCAAGCAGGTGAAATGGTTCCTGTTGTAATAGTAAGAGGTCTTGAATTTAAATCACCAATATCCTCAGTTGAAGAATTAAAATTTGAAGATGAACGAAGATTATTTCAATAGAATCAAGCTGTCAACAACACTACTTTAAAAACACTAAAAATTTTAAACTAGTTCATCTAACTTGACCATAGGTGTTCATCCTTGTTTAAAAGCATGAAAAGATCCACAACAGAAAAAGCAAATGAGGAATTAGGAAATGCAAAACAAGCAGCACAAAGAAAAGACTATCAAAAGGCTATAGAATTTACTCAAAATGCTCTTGGAATTTTGGAAGAGGAAAAAAACCGTAAAAAACTTGATATGGTAAAAGCATTACTTAATGAATATCAAGGGATGAACGCAATAAAATTTAATAAAGCATTAGAAGCTGCTAATTATCTGGGTCGATCAGGAGATTTTTACCAAAGATTAGGTATGATAATTGAAAGCCAAAGAGTTTTTGAACATCAGGCAAAAATATTAAGAGTCGTTGCACGCCAACATATGCAAGATAAGAAGTTTGTAGAAGCTGCTTCGTATTTTGAGAGAGCTGCAATAGCTTATCAGAAATTTGGAAAGAAAGCTGATGAACTGGATTGTAAAGCTAAATCCTACATATCCAGAGCTGCAGCAGAGAAAAACATTTCTGGTCGAAAGCTCTATCTGAATAAAGCTGTAGAATTGATAGAGGAAAAAGGATCTGAAGAACCAGTAATTAAAGCTCATTTAGCATACTATAATGCTCTTTTTGTAGAAGATGAACGTCCGGATCTTGCTTTAAAATATTATACCGAAGCTTTACAGAATTATCAACTTGCTGGTAACAAAAGTCGAATTACTGAGATTAAAGCAAAAATACAGAAACTCACAGAGCTTGTTTAAATATTCAGCAGACACCAACAACAGATTTAAAAGAACTTTTCTCCTTATGAATTATAGTATTAAATGTATTAGGAGGCTAACTACTTGGTAAGTATTCTACAAGCTTTGAAGGTTTCTGCAATATTTATTATCACCGGCTTAATTCCGTTATTGATCGCTATATTTTCAGCATTTGCCTTATTTAATGGAGGAGTCGCACAATTTGGCTTTATTGCGCTAACTGTACCCGCGGAAATTCAATTTGTGTGGTTTATCGGTTTAGTTGCAGGATTGTTTATTTTCTTCATTGGATTGTTCAAAGCGATAGGCGATATCACTGAAGCAGCATTGATTGAGTAAACTGAGAGATTATTATCTCTTATTCATTCTTTTTCAATTATTGTAATAACTAGAGAAAATTGTATTTTAACCCAAAATAGATTTAAGTGTATAATATAAATTTTAGAAAGAGAGAATCAGAGCAAGTTCATCACTGATTTTTGGAGAGATAATATGACTCAGTCTATTGGTATGTCTCAATCTAAAGAATCAATAAACTCAGTTTTAGTACCAAAAAGACATCTCTACAATAAAATTCGTAATATCTCAACATTAGCAAAGATTGTATCTCTCGGACTATTGTATGCGTTTTTCTTCTTTATCGCATATCTACTCAGAGTTTATTTTATTTATTCTAGATATTTCCAAATAGTTTCAATTTTTGTAATATTTACAGGATTTGGTGTCTGGATCACAAGTGCATTTATTATGTTTTCAATAACAGGAACAACAGTAGAGAAATCAACAGTAAAAAAAATATTTACTCTATTAATTATTTTAGGCGTTTTAACAGCATATTTGGCAATAGTCATTGAAAACAAATTTCTTTCACTTGTAAATGTATTAGTAGAGACACCTATGTTTTTTGGAGTAGCTACTGATTTAACATTAGCAGAGCTAATAAATGTGATTTTCTATGTATATTTAGTACCTGTACTTGAAGAAATAGCTAAGATTTTTCCTATTTTAATACTGATGGGGAATTTCGCTAAGATTTCAGTAAAAGATAAGAACTTAGCTACATCTTTAACTCCTTCACATCGTTCATTCATTCTTTTTGGAGCTTTCTTTGGAGCATGGTTTGATTTATTTGAACAACTTCTATCTTTTTCAGTTACTTCAGATCCAGTTTTTTTGATATCGAATAGAACAATTTATCCTCTTCACAGTGTAACAACAATGATTACTGCATTTGGTGTAGGTTGGATTTTTGTTCATCGAAAGAATCTGAATAAGGTTTTGAAAATATTACTTTTCATAGTGTCTCTTTCACTTGCGAGTGTTTTTCATGGTTTATGGAACAGTAATTTCTGGATTGTAGAGGATGTTGCTGTCAGACTAAACAATATAAAGATTTTAGGTTATGTTTCCTATGGTTTATTTGCGTTTTTTATGTTGTGGATTTTATTCAAAGTTCCAAAATTATGTTCTAAATGTTATACTGAACATGCTGCTGCAGATTGTAGTTTACCTGAGACAAATTATCGCAAATTAAGTTTTAAATTTAAAAGAAGCAAAGTCATTAAAGAAATCTATGATGAATCAGCTGAGCTCATGCGATGTCCCGAGTGTCAAGTTGTTCTTTATAATGGAGAATTTTGTTTAAATTGCTGGTCATTTCCAAAATTACAGTGTGAGAATTGCAATCAAGTTATACCTGCGTTCTCTAGAAATTGTTGGGCATGTGGATCTGAAGTCACTTCCTTAACTGAAAAGATGTCTGCTTCTTCTCCACCTTTGTATGTTAATGTAGCAGTAGGAATTACAAGAATTCTCGGATTTGGTTTGATTGTTATTTTTATCTTTGTTTTTGTTGAAGCTTCAAGTACCTTAGATTTTCTAGGTCAAGCTATTTTTATTCTTGGGGTGCTGATATCAATTGGTACAGCAATATATTGGTATAGAATGAAAGAAAATAGAGTTAAATCAATACTTATCTCTCTAAATATATCTGCAATCTTAGCATTGATTGTAATAGTGATGGTTGTCTATTTAATTCTAATTGCGTCAATCTATATTTCTTCTATTACTCAAGTGTTTTTCAGCGCATTAGCTTTAGTTTTTCTTCTCGGTGCAGCTATTGTGTGTATATTGTTTCTGGTAAAAACCATAGGAGGTACAAAATTAATTGTAACATAGGTGAATTCTGATGGATCATGATAATAGAGACACGTACCTCCCTCCAGAACCAAAGCCGGATCGAGAAGTTAAGAAATTTAAACTTGATTTTAAATTTCTTATCAGCAAGTTTCTTTTTCCACATTTGAGAAGCAGGGGGAAGAGAGAATATGCTGGCCTTCTAGTCATAAGAATATCAACATACCTAGCTATTAGTTATTCATTTTCCATATTTTTCGGAGTAGTACTATATTATCTAGATGACCTCTCATTAATTGCAGGATCTATTTGGAATCCTGAGGAGATTCTGTATCTGCCTTTTCTGTTTCCCTTTATGACAGATGAAGCTGAAGCGCTAGTGACAAGTTATGTTCTTACAGTTTTTGTACCATTTTTAATCGCTGCCACTATATGTACAATAATATGGAGAGATGAGGCAAGAGACCTTGTACTGATGTCTTCATTTATTACATTTGCTCTTTTCGTAATCTTACATTTATCACAGATTATTTTCTTTACTACTTTAACTTCAAACTTAATAAGTATGATTTCAAATATCTGGTATATTGGATTTGTTTTCATATTTGCTTTTTCATTTATGATTATAAGTGCAATAGGAGGATCCGTGGGAATCAGGGTTGGTAAATTAATAACAAGTATCTACTTCTCAAGAAAAGGAGCTAAAATAACATATTCTCATCTTTTAAATCCTGAAATGCCTTTGTCTGTGAGAACAATCTTTGATTTAGATGAACCACCAAAAGGAAGTTCTAGACAGCAAAATGCAATATCCATGGTTTATTTGCATAGTCGTGTTGTTAAGTTATTAAAATCATCACAGAAGAAACATTGTATATATTTCACTGAAGGGAAGTGTGCTTATTTGGGATATGTAACTGCAGTGCATAAATATCAGATTTGTGTAACTGACTATTGGCCTTTGTGCAAAATTTATGCTTTTCTGAGTCAAAGTAAACTCATCCTAAATGAATCTTTAATAGGTGAAAAAGATGGCGATAAAAATAAGTAAAATATTCAATATCAGAATTATCCTTCTTATAGTTTGTATTATTATCTTTGTTTTACTTAATAGTTCTCAGGAAAGTTATGTTCAAGTAAGCGAATTAACTTCAACTACTTTAATTACAACTGATATTGGGACATACAATACTACTACTGAAAATCAAGAGACACCTACAGGTCCAACTTTTCCTTCTTCTACTCCACCTGATACTGGAAATAATGGTAATGGTATAACTAATACAAATGAGACCACAGTACCATCTCAAGTTATCCCTATTGTTATAGGATCAGCAATTATTGTTTTGATTGTTATTTTATTGCTTCAAAAAAGGAAATCTGATAAAAGTTCAGGATTTTTCTCCCCTGAAGAACGAACACCTTCAAGTTCTGTTAAAAAAACTAGAGAGAAATTTAGAACTCAAATCAGCACTTTAATGGAGATATTACAAGAATATCTAAAGGATGGTAAGTATGCAGAAGGGATTGTATTTGGATTTCATCAACTTGATAACAATATGAAGAGGTTACTTGGTATTAAAAGAGAAACATATCTAACACCCAAAGAATTCTCGCGATCTATGGATCTTCCAGAAATCGTTAAGCCTCTTAATGAAATTATTGATCTATTTTATCTAGCTCGATATAGAATCTCTCCAATGAAGTACAAGGATTTGAAATGGTTCATAGAACAATTACAGACATTGAAATCCATGAGTGAATTCAAATCAGATATTAAGATTATTAGAACAGAACATTTTGGTGAGAAGAGATGAGTCGGAAAGGAAATTTGTTTTCTAAAAAGTACTCCCCATTCTTTAGAATGCTTATCCAAACATTACTAGTTTTTGTAATACTTACCCTGCCTTTGAGTATTAATATAACCAGTACACCCCCACCGTATACTATGGTAGATACAGGTTCAAGTGGACTGTCTGAGTTTGCACAACAGCTTGCTCAAAATGGCTATAATATTACAAGAACACTTCTTTCTACTGAACCAATAAAAGATTTACCTAAATCTTCTACTTTGGTTATTGCAGGAGGAGCTAAGAAATATAGGGATTCTGAAAAAGCTGTGATTGATGCATTTATCGCTAAAGGAGGAAATCTGATTCTCTGCGCAAGTGATGGTGCTGCGTATGATTTAGCCGAATATCTCGGTTTTTATCTTACATCCTCTATATTATTGGACATAGCAGCTTCAAATACCACTCCCTCTCCAGAATTATTGTTAATAGAATCACCTTTAAATGCCTCTGAGACCCTTTGTTTCTTCAGAGCAAAAGATATTACTGTTATTGCAGGAAGTGTTTATCAGTGGCAAATAATCTCAATCTATACTCCTAACACTACTTTCATCGATGAGAATAATGACCATAAGTGGAATGTAATTCATGAACCTGTTTACCCCCATATGGTAGCTTCTTTAATAGGCAGAGGAAACGGCAGAATTTTGGTTGCTACATCCACAAATTTTCTAACAAATGATCTTGCAAATCTGGGATTCAGCAATATCAACACAACAGTACAACTTTTGAACAATATAACTTCATCTTCAACAGAAAAACTTGTTTGTTTTGAGGAGAGTCATAAACGCTGGCCAATTGCAACTACGGATGGTATAATTAATCAAACATACGGTTCTATTATCCTTTTATCAAAAACTAGATTATTTATCTTCATTATTATTATAATACTTCTATTATTTTACTATTTAACACCACGTTTTACAGAAACATATCGAAAACGTGATTCTTACAAGAATTTTATAGCAGACAGAATATGGAGTAGGAGAAGAGAACTTTTCGATACATTTGGTACCCCAATAAAACCTACAGTTGAAGAAAAGTATCTGTCTTATTTATATTTTCAGCATGAATTATATCCAGGTCAAGCATATAATTACTTCTTAGCTGAAAAATTAAAGTTTATTCCAACACAATTAATTAAAGAGGAAGAGAGAAAGTTCTTTGAGCTTGCATTAACAAGAAAATTAGATCATCAAAGTTTCCTATTTCTTTTCAGAAAACTGGAAGAAATACAGAAAAGAAAGTTGAGATAAATGACACAAATACAAGAAACTAAAGAAATATATGATAAAATCATGGAAGAAATGAAAAAGAGGATTGTGGGAAATGAGAATGTCATTGAGCTGATGTTTGCTTCACTTCTAAGTGGAGGGCATGTTCTTTTAGAAGGTGTACCAGGAATCGCTAAAACACTTATGGCAAGTACTTTAGCTGAAGTGATGACAGTCGGATTCAAAAGAATTCAGTTCACTAGTGATTTAATGCCAGCGGATATTACAGGTGGAAATATCTATGATAGAGAAACTAGTTCCTTTAGTTTTATTGAAGGACCAGTTTTTACCAATGTTTTATTGGCTGATGAAATTAACAGAAGTCCTCCAAAAACACAATCTGCTCTATTAGAAGCTATGCAGGAGAAACAAGTCTCTATAGGTAAAACCACATATAAACTTCAGGAACCATTCATGGTTATAGCTACGCAGAATCCTATAGAATCGACCGGAGTATACCCGTTACCAGAAGCCCAAATTGATAGGTTTTTAGTTAAGATACCTGTGTTTCCTCCGACTCTTCATGGGGAAGTTCAGATGTTGCTGAAGAAAAAAGAGAAAATGTTTGCTGATGTTGATTCTGTAACAAAAAAAGATACAATCCTAAAATTATCATCAGAAATAGAAAAAGATGTTATAATCAGTAATCAGATAATTGAGTATATTGCCAAGCTTGTAGTTGCAACACGTTCTGTTCCTTCACTCGCTTTAGGATCTAGTCCTAGAGGTTCTATTGCACTTCTCACACTTAGTAGATCAATAGCTGCAATAAGAGGTAGGGATTTTGTAGAGCCTGATGATATTAAATCGATTTTCTTCCCAGTTATGAATCACAGACTTATTCTATCACCAGAAGCAGAAATCGAACAAATAAGAGTTAACGAGATTATAGAAAATATCTTAGCTGAAGTTGAAGTTGTAATATAATATTGGTTTTGAGGAAAATAGAATGTTAGAAGATAGACATCTTGAACTTACAAAGAATGGAAAAGGTTTCATTTTATTTGGAAGCCTCTTTGTAATAGTAGGTTTGGCTATCGACAATTTTCTCCTGATAATACCAGGAATTTTTCTTCTATTAGTCATTTCTTCTATCTTTGCAAATTTTCTTCTAACTCAAAAAGCTCAGATTATAACAGAATTGAGAATTTCAAAGAAATACATGAGAAGTAGAGGTTTATTAGCTGTATCAGCAAAATTAACAAATGATTCAAATAAAGTGGTAAGATTAAAGGTCACATTAAGATTTTCCTATCATTTTCGAACAATTGAAACACCAGAACAAGTCTTTTTAGAACTGAAACCGCAAGAAAGCAGAACGTTGGTATGGATACTTATAGGTGTAAGGAGAGGAAATGCTGAAGTTGGTCCTATTGAAATGCATATGGGTCCTTTTCAATATCTTTTCAAACAAAGTAGGATTGTAAAACTTGTTGAATACATCAAAGTACTTCCTCAAAGGCCCAGAATAAATATACCTTGGAAAACCAAAAAAGAACTTCTTCTTAAAATGGTTCATGAATTTGCTAAGCGAGTAAAAGGTAGAGGAGATGAGTTTTTCGCTCTCAGAGATTATATGCCTGGAGATGAAGTTAAACATATAGATTGGTATGCTACAGCTAGACACGATAAATTAATTACTAAGGAATTTGAAGATGAAAGAAACCTTCATTTTCTGATATATTTGGATTTGGGGAGCACCATGTTTGGTCCAAAATTCGAATATGCTTTATCTTCAGTAGTTGAGCTTTCCTCATTAATACAAGGAACAAATCATGATTTAGCTGTTATTGCTTACGCTGATAATGTGAGTCGCTTTATAGTACCTCAAGTTGGGAAAAATGAGTTAAAATTGATGCTTAATCTTTTCGATATAGAAGCTTCTGGTGTGGAAAGTAACTTCATTAATGCAATCAAGTTTACTAGATCTAATCAATTACTCCATTCAATAGCTATAATATTCTCTGATTTAGAAGGAGATTTGAAAACAAAATTGCAAGGTTTACACCTTTTGAAAACAATGGGAAGTAGAGTAATTTTTGTAAATTTCTCCACTATGGGATTCAATATTCTAGCATCACCTGATCAGATAATTGACCAAGCTCAGAGTATGGAATACAAAGATATTGTGGAGACAGTATTTCCTAGTTTGGTCCAAGATGATTATAAAGCTAGAGAAAAAGAAGCTAGACAAATACTCTATTCTGTAGGGGGAGATTTTATTGAAATGAGAGGATATGAGGATAATATTATCTTATCTCTTTATAGACTCATGAAAAAATATTCTCCCTCTCAAAGATTAATTCAACAAGCATTAAGGCGATAAAATGAGATTTACAGACAAGGTATTTGAAGAAGATTGGGAGAAAAAATCTTTAGAAACCCAAAAATTTTCTCCAGTTCTATTGGCACATCATCTCTTTGGAATCATAGCTATAGGAATAATCTTAGCTCAATCTGTCTTAAGTCTAAATATCTATGTTTTTACAATTTGGCTAATTATTGGTTTGGTAATTTTATTAATTGATCTTTCAAAAGGAAATAAACTGGATTTAAGTAGCGAACTTATATTTGGTTTCTTCTTTATTCTGGGAACAGCTTTATCTCTTCTCTTAGGAAACTTTGCTTCTATGTTTTTCCCCGACTCTTTGGGGAGGATCGAAATAATACTCTTTCAAGTTTCCGCTGGTACATGTGTGGTTTTGCGTTTTATCCTTAGCCTTTATTATATTGAATTCAGTACTCAAGAAGGATTTTATATCATTCCAGCTAGTAAGCATTCAAAAGAACAACTTCAACATTATCAAGACAATCTAGTTTTGACTGACTTTGAACGAAGGAAAATAAATGATGATAAATTTCTGAAAAAGTGGCAATTCATAATACAAAAAATGTTCTGGCCTTTAATCATTATTCTTATTTTAGTTCTTATTGCAGTCGCGTATTCCTTCATCATATATTTCATAATACCGAACGATGCAATAGCTGAACTAGTTATTAGACCCTCTTTGGTAGTAATAGCTATACTCTATAGTGTCTTGTTAATTAGAACCCATGCTATTTTACCTAAAGTTGTTAGTCAAAAAGATGAACCTAATGAGAATGAAATTAGTGAAGAAGCAACTGAAGTTTATTCAGAAGATGAAGAAGAAATTTCTAAGGAATTAGGATGATATAAAATAGAACACTCTTTTCTTTTAAGCAGAATAAAAAATTATTTTTAACCTTCTTTTATTTGTTTGAGAGTTTTAGCTTTACCACAGGAATGATCATTTTCAGGGCAATAACCATAAAACTCACAAAAAGCCCCCATATCTCTGAATATTACAGGAGAGACTTTTTTCACTTCTTTAAGCATCTCCTCAGCTAAAAGAGTTATCTCAAGTTGAGCTCGAGTACATAATCTTCGAACAAAGAAATCTATGAGAGCATGAGCATTCATGGATACAATCATCTGCGTAGTTGTAGCTCCAGGTAAAACATATCTTGCATCTTCTTTAGATATACCTCCATCAAGCATTTTTTGATATAAATCAAAACTATTTTTCATGGCTTTATCGTATTCGTCATTGAAATCAGAATTTTGTATGGATTTGGGTTTAACAGTTGCAAAACTCTTTGCATCTACATATCGTTGAGATTGTTGTGAATAACTAGCTATTCGTTTACGTACAAGTTGGTGACTAGTTATTCTAGAGATACCTGATACATAGAAAACATAGATGTTATGTTCAAGTATAGAGAGGTGACCGTTTTTGACAATTTTACTGAGATATTCGTTTGGTTTTTCCTCTGCTTTTTTTCTAATTTCTTCATAATTATGTCCTCCAGAATAGCAAATCGCAGCAGCCATCTTGGCAATTAAGTCTGTTTCTGAAGGGTAAGAAATTAATTTAACTTGAATTCTTTTCACATCCATTTTTCTGAATATGTTTCACTTGATTGTAAACAATTTGTTCGATATAAGTATAGTATTTGAATTAATGTATGACATCTCTTCAAGATTTGTTTTGTTGATGATATGATGATTTGATTAACAGAACTAGTACTTAATTTTTTAATTTGCAGTAATTTATTTTCAATGATATTTCATATTTTTAGGTCTCTGTTATTTCAATAATATAATTGATAAAATCATATATTAAGTCAAGAAAAATTATCTCTTTTCACTTATAAATTGAGAAGATTCTTAGAATTGCATTTTCAAGTGTTCTAATAAGGTTTTGATACTTTCATTTTTTGATTATTTGGCATTACCATTTTGCAAGAATTTATATCACAAAAAGTTTTTAGGTATAGTAGAAGTATAGAGTTAATAGGGTAACTGGTACTCTTATATTTTATACATATGAGGAGACAAGATGTCAGAAGAAGTCAAACCTAGTCGGAAAAAGAGAGTAAAAGAGGGTGTAAAACTAAAGACTAAAGCTGCAGTAGTCCCAAAAACACGAAAGATGAAAACAAAAAAAAGTAGGATGCCTGTTGCAGCTATGATGCCAAAAGGTATCACAAAGTGGAATATAATTTTTACAGTAATCTTTGGTGCTCTCCTGATCTTAACAATTGTAAACAGTTATTTTTATACAATTGTGAGAATCCCTCTACCAGATATTATTCTTCAATTTTTAGAACCAGCAGTTATGATAATAGAAGTATTCATTGTTTTATTAGCATTTGAAGCAAAAGCCTTCAAATTCCCTAAAATTCACACAAGACATAGTGTGAAGAGAATTTTAATTACAGGATTCATAATAGGTGCATTATTGGTTTCCTTCTTTACTCCTTATGTTAATCTAATAGGTAAGTATAGAGATTTACCTCCAGGTTCCATAGAACCAATGACTGTAAATGATAATTGGTTTAACTCTCTCTTCACTGGATCAGCACCGTTCTATATAGATGGCTTGTTAGATTTGCTGGATGCTCTAGATTTGAACGATACAATAAACGCAGATATTGCAAGAATTACAGCTACATCAGGTAATCTTGGAGATAGTTTGTACCGTTGGGAGATTCGAGATACGTATCAATCTGATACGTGGGAATTCGTGGCATCTAGTCCAAGTACCAGATATGCTTTACAACCAAATAATTATGGAACACCTTTACCCGATCCTAACATAACTGTAACAGAATATTCTGTAAATCAAACAGTCTATTCAGTTACAACAGGCCTCCTAATGAGTATGATCTCAACTTGGAGTAACAACTATGCTAAACCATTTCTGGGATACGACAATTATCCTGGTCCAGGAGATGCAGATTGGGATAATAATATCTTAAATCAAAATGGCACTATCGGTGTCCAAGATGGTACAACCAATATTAGATATAATCTGCGAGATATGTTGTCTGTTCAAGCTACAACAAAAACTCTAGGGTTTGTAGGTTCTTTACTTTACAACACATCTTTCCTAAAGGATGAAAATATCACAGCAATAGTTTCTAATACAGGAGATTATGGCGCAGCACCATTTGTAAGCAGCTCTTTCAATACAACCTATGCACGTTTTTTGCAAAAACCAGCAAGTTATACAACAATCTCGCCAAATGTTGCAGCTTATGCTAGTGATCTTGTACATACAGGTCTAGATAGCGGTAGTGATTATTATCAACAAATAACCTATATTTTAGAAAAGATTCTTACCGACTTTGGAATGCCTCTTTCTGCTGATTCAGACAATGGAGGACAAGACAGAGCAGAGCTTGTTGTACAAGGTTTAGATAGATCGCTTTCTGGTTATCTTACACTAGCGACTATGACTTTACGATTAAACAACATCCCTTGCAGACCAGTTTTTGGATTTGCTTTAGGAGATGAAATAGGTGGAGATCCCAATGATAGGATGCTTAAATTAGCTAATTTCTATGCATGGATTGAAGCTTTAGTTCCTATTGATTTGGGTGGTGGAAATTATGTTTATCAGTGGGGTCAATTCCAAATGGGACCATATTATGATGGTGGAAATTACATTTATTGTGATAATACTCTTTACACTTCATATGATCTTGATCTCTCTATCTTAAATGAACCTCCACTCTATTTCCCTGTTTCAAATCAATTGATTGGAGGAGAACGACTTTATGTTACTGATTATGGAACCAACTATACTTTTAGAGCAGATGTTACATCTGATGGCTCACCAGTTGAAGGAACACAAGTAACATTCAAAACACTCACTCTAGAAGATTATTACACTTATCAATCTAATCCAGCGCAACTCTTAGAACAAGCAGTAGAATTAGGTGTAATTTCTACTCAAGCAACGGGTAGAGCAGAATACTTTACGGTATTGGATCCACTTCTTTATCCTATGTATATACCAAGTGATAACTCTACAGTCTTTGTCTTAATAGCATATGCAACGTTATCGTCGCTGAATGCTACGGGTTTCATAGTTGCACCAGATGGATATCTTACGAATATTTATATCGATGCGAATAAACAAGTTATGCTGAATCCTTATCCTCCACCAGTAGGAGTAGCTGATTTTTACATACTTCAAAGAGGAGTAAATTATACGATTTCCACAATATTATACGAAGACGTAGCTCACACAACACCACTACCAAACAGGTTAGTAACTTATTACATTCTCGATGACGCACAAATGCAAGCTATTATTGCTGATCCAATGAATCTTTTAAGCCTTACACCACATGGTGAGGGTAGAGCAGAAACAAACAGTACAGGAGGTTCAGCTCTTGCAACGCAATCTGCAGGTTTTGATTTCTTTGAAAATTGTTCGGTCTCAACGACCTATTATATAGTTGCGAGATATGGACAAAATTATACGGTTACGATTTTAGTATATGAAGATAGCAAGAAATCCACAATTGATATTAGTGATGATTTCTTCAATAAAGACCTTGAAGGAGATACCTTTGTTACAGATTTAGATTTCTATCTCTACCTAGATCCGACAGGCGGTACTCCTGAACCCATTACAAATGAAGCTATAGATATCTGGTTTGTTCCAAAAGATGTCTATGATGGAGCTACAAAAACAAGTAGAACAGCATTGGAAGCTGATTTAACAGCTGATAGTTATACATCATTACTCCTTAGTGACTTCACTGATGGAGTTGGAATGTTTAATGATACACTCACAATTGATGTTTCTGGATTATATCCTGGAATATATTATGTTCTGGTCTTTTACTTGGATACATGGAACATCTCTGCAGAAATCATTATAGCTGATGTACCAGCATTACTTTCCTTTGTAAATGGCATAGAAAATGTTGTTCCTACTGAATCAGGTTTAGATTTAAAGGTTGAAATATTTACCTTATTTGATAATTTCTCTATTATATTTAATCGATTAAAACTGGAAATATATGAGGTGTTAATGTGAAGTTAAAGCAACTTAAGATTCTTTGTGCAATCTTTATCTTTGTCTGCTTACTTTCTAGCAGTTATGCTCAAATTGCAGCTGATGTTACTTCTAACAAAAAAGATGAAAATATCCAAATCAATGATGTACAGAATAGATCTTCTGTACCACAATATGTCATTGACATGCTAAAACGAGGTCAAGAATCTGAAGTTCTAAGTGATGTTGAAACATCTCAAAATCAACCTGAAGTTGATGAAATTGCTCTTGAAGCAAGAACACCAGTATTTGAAGATTTAAAGTTTAGAGTAAAAGATAAAGATGGAAATTATCTTGACCAAGAAATAGGTGTAAAACAAGATTTTTACCCATCAGCACCTGAAGATAAATATGTAAGAGGTACAACTATATCAGTTGAAGGTAGGTTATGGGGAGGAATATTGGGACGTGAATGGGATGGTGAGACTGTTTATTTATATTATAATGTTACAAAAAGCCAATATCAAGCAAATCAGGCTTTTTATTTTGGTAATGGCCAATATGAAGTCGGTTCTGATATAACTGATGCAAATGGTCTTTTCTCAATAGACTTAGTAACCTCAACCTTATCTTCTAGTCCATTTTCCAAAATCGGAGACATTAATATCCTTACTTGGTTTAATGGTTCTTCAGCTGAAAGATTAGCTGGAACACCGGGAGCTAAAAATATTACCTTCTTTGGGCAGATGGACATTCAGCATGTTGCTGTAGTGACAAATCCAAGTAATCCTTATTCTTTCACAACAAGAGTTGTATATGATAATGGAACCACAGTTCAAACTTCTGGTACAAATTATGATTTAGAAATTGATTGGGTGACAGATAACACTAAAGATCATACTGGTACTCATGTTTTTTCTATACTAAATCAGCATATTTACAGTGCAACTGCTCCAGGACCAGCAGAAGACACAGTTTATTATAACGCTACTTATGATATCACACAACTGGGGATTAACTTCTTTGTAGAAAATAATTCAAATGTAGCAAGTGAAGATTATATTATTAATACTGCTAAATTTATGTATCAAACTGAAGAAACTCTTGTAGTTGATGCATATTTTGATTTTACTGGCACATATCTTAAAGGTCCTCAAGAGATTCAAATGGGAACAACTGTAGATTTTTATGCTAACCTTTCTTCATCAGCTGGTTTAGTGTCAGGTTACGATATAGATATCTACATTAGATATGGAACTTCCACAACTCTCAGTCACTCTAATATAACAGTCGGTGGAGAAATTACTTTTAGTATTTATTTTGACCCGACAGTTTACACAGATATAACACAAGGAATTTCTATCCTATTCCGATTTTATGATAGTGACTTTTATCCTGCAAGGTTCACAAATGATACATTAACTACAATCTTAGCAGTGGACATCGGTTCTGTTACTCTTACTCTTGATGACAATTCTATCTTCTATACTACAAGTATGTCTTTAGGTTTTAATGTGGAAATAAGAGATGTCAACAATAATCTTGCTATAGCTTCAAGATTTCAATTGCTCTTCCCCGGAATCGGAACAGAGGAAATTGTAACTGCAACAGGATCGGAAGATGTTACAAAAATTGTTCCTTCATATGTTATACAGAACGATTTTGAGACAATAGTAATAACAGCATTGTTCGAGGATGGAGGAACCTACAAATATTATGCTCCAGGGAGTCCTTCAGATAGTGATTCATTCAATATTTATCACTCACTTACGCTTACATTATATCATCTAAATGGAACAGTAGTTTCTACACCTTCAACAAATGAATGGAATACATCCTTCTGGGATTCCTTCTCTATTTCTAGCGAGTATTATAGATTAACAGCAGTTGATCAATCAGGTAGAAATCCAATAGGTGCAGAAATATCGATCACCTTTGCTGGTAGTACAGCTAATCAAATCGTTACAGCAGGTGTGAATTATGTTGATTGGACATACACCAATTTATTAGCAGCATCATTTCAATCTTACGAAGCATTTGTTGGCGATTTGATCGCAACAGGAGGAGCTATGCCTTCACCTCCAACAATTACTCTAACAGTGAATGTTTTTGGTCCAGATAATAACGCTCCAACTATTGATGATGTTATATTCTCACCAGATCCTTATCTTCTGGTTCCCCATGATCCTTATTATAATATTTCACTCACGGTGGTTGCTAGCGATGTAGGTTCTGGGATACAAAATGTGACACTTATTTATGGTATATGGGATCCAATAGGGGAAACTTATGTATATGCTGATTTCTTCGCAATGACAAATATTGGTCCTAATACTTATCAAGATCAAATAACGACTTGGTCAATTTACAACCAATATGAAGTACGTGTTGGAATTTACGTTTACGATTATAGCGGATATGGTGTTGCAGCTGGAGGAGGTTTACAAACTAATCCTACTTGGTGGTACGATACATCAATAGCTCATCGTACTGATTTTGCTTATCCTGCACTTCCATCATATAGTATCGGGGATGTCTATGGCCCTGTAGAAGAATCTACACCTAATTTTGCTACTTCACTAGATCCAACTAATCCTTATGTAGATATTACCGTTTATATGAATGATAGTGTCGTATATACTGGAATGAGTGAAGTAAAAATCAGAGTTGATAGACGTAACACAATAACTGATGTTACAGAAAATTATTACATTAATAATGTTTCAATGACACACATTTCTGGTACAAATCAATATACTTACACACTTGATATGGATTATAACTACGAATATTGGGTATATTACATTGGAGTGGATACAGCACCTATTCCTAATGAATCACCGTTAGGTTTCTATGGCCCAGTATATGTTTCTGCTATAGATACTACTCCTCCTGATATTGCTCCATTTTCTCCAATTTACAATGGAACAGTAGCCAATCCAAATACTATAATTACTTTTAATGTCACTATCACAGATACTCAGACAACTGTGGATTCAGTGGTTCTAAGTTTCGATATTACAATGGGTGATACAACTTATTATGATAATATTACTGTCGCACTAACAAGAGTAGGGACATCGGATGTATTCACAGTTCAGGTGGATTTAAGTGGTTTTAATTTTCCACGTTCTGGTACCTATGCTCTCCTCTATTCAGTAACCGCAACGGATAGTGTTGGTAATTCTGATTCTGTTTCAAATTCGTTAGGTGTTCTTAATGAATCTGGTGGAGGATTAGGAATACCTAATCTTGGAGCTATAATTGGTGGTGTGGCTGGTGGATTAGTTGTAATTCTGGCAGGTTTATTTTTGTGGTTCAACAGACACACAATTCAGACTTACGCTAAAAAACAAACATTCAAACGCAGACTAAGAGATTATCTTAGAGAAATAATTGAGGATATTAAGAAAGATGGTTTAGAAGGGAGATATAAAGATGGCTTGTTAAAGAGCTGGAGTGTTTTGGAAGGGATTGGTAGAGAATTTTTTGATCTACCAAGGTATAGGAGTCAGACTCCTACAGAATTTGGACGATTATTAGCATATAGAGGAAAGATTGAGAGCGAACTCATCAACACTCTATTGTTGTATTTCGAAAAAGCACGCTACGGTTATGAAGAGATCACAGAGAAAGATTTCAACTCAGGCGTTCGTGCTTTATTAAAAATAGTAGATAAAATAGAAGTAGGTGAAATGAAAATTGAGTCGTAGTGGCGGATTCTTTAAAAGAAGAAAACAAGTAAAAGCCTTGAATCAGATGTTCACATCAGTTATGGCTGATGTTAAAATTTTTGAGCAAAGACAAGACTATAAAGGAGCTGTTATCGCTTCTTTTGGCGGTTTAACAAATATCGCTGATGGACTTCTTGAATTAGCTCGTGCTCCTTACCAAACAGGTAGGGAATTTGGATTCCAAGTAGCTGATAGAGCAAATATTTCACGTGAGGTAATGGATGAATATCTCACTTCATTTGAAATTGCTAGATATACAGATGCTGAGATTTCATATGATGATTATCAAGAAGCAATTCAAAGATTAGATATCTGTTTCAGAGGTATAAGAGAACAGGGTGTAGAAATAGTTGAGCCAGCAAGAACCCAAACAAAAACAAGGAAGAAAATTAAGAGAAAGGCTTAGGAACTTTAATTTCACTAAATATACACTAGTGATGACTATCCTTTTCTTGATTATAGTGGTGCCTATATTACTAGGGATAGTAGGTTTAGGAAGAGCTGGGATGAAATTTAGCATATATAACGAAAATTGGGATGGACTCTCAAGTTTACGGGTTGCGCTCCAAAGTGAGGGTTATACTAATATAACAAATGGAATGTCTTCCTTATCCATTTTAAATAGGGTGTATGAACCTGGAGTTTTGGCAATCATGGGTCCAGCTACACAATATTCAACCACTGATACAATTTCGCTAATAACTTTCTTAGCGAGAGGTGGTAGTTTGATAGTAGCGGATGATTATGGAACGGGAGCTGAAATCTTCGAACCTTTATTTAACATCTTAAACACTTGGGAAGAGGTTTCTGCAGCAGCAGGTTTACCTTCACTTCTTGAAATGTTTGGATTAGGTACAGGTGGAGGAGATGGGCTTACTGAGGAAGCTCTCATGTTTGAGATGTTAGGGATGCTCAGAGGATTTGCCTTTAATAGTTCCGTTCTTATGGATGCAGGTAGTTATACCACCAATCCAGCACAACCAGTTCTGATAAATATGGAACCTTCTAATCCCTTAACTAGTGGTGTAAATCGTCTCCAAATGGAATTTGGTACAGTTTTGAGCATAGCCGTCCACCACCCAGTTTATCTAGATAGTGGGGGAACTAAAGTGGTTAGAACATATCGAACAGATTGGATGCCACTTCAAGCTGTAACTTTGGAGTTGTTTGGGATGGAAATAGAAAATCAATTCTTACCTTTCTTACCGTTCTATACAACTGAATCTTCATGGATGGAATCAGATTTTCAATCAGCAAAAGAAGGTACAGCAACACCAGATGCGGATGAATGGGGTGGCGTGATGTTTGCACCAATAATGACTCTTCCCATTGGCTCAGGGAAGATAGTTATGATTGGAGACCCTGATATATTTATCAACAAATGGATAGATCAAACTTCAGCAAATGATAATTTACAATTCAGTTTGAATCTTTTTGATTATCTGACAGCAGATTTGAACGTAACTGGCAGTGCTAGATCAGCACCAATTATATTTGATGAAGGTCATACTCATCAAAAATTCTATAGTGCTTCTGTTTATTCAATGACTATTATGAGGTTCTTGACAGAAATGTCAATGTTCCCACTTTATTCTCCATTTATACCAATAATCTTTGCTGTTCTAGGATATAGACTCATTCCTAAGAAAACAAGATTATCTCCAATTCTTTGGACTAAATATAGAGGAGAAAAAGGAAAATCCAGATTTGAAAGAGAAATAAGAAGAATTGTAGAAACAGGTGCTTATAGTGAAGCAGTGGGATTGATTTATAGGACATTGATTCGAAGTTTAAGAAAAGTAACAAAACAATCAATGTCTACACCAGAAGAAATAGCAGCATACTTTACTGAGAGAGACTCTTCTCTAGAGTATAAGAATCTGCTTGATACATTAATTAGAATAGATAATTATCTGGCTAGACCAAAAATTCTACCCGAATATCTATTCATGCAGTATATGACATTTATTAGAGATTTAATTGATAGATTACCAAAAGCAAGGTAAAGGAAATGTGAAAAAAAATGAGTGAAGAAAAACAAGAAGAAAAAGGAAAAACAAAAGCAGCTACAGAAGCAGTGGTTACTCCAAAAGATATCAAGAGAGTATGGGACGAAATCTACAGCGAATTGAAAAGAGTCATTATTGGCAAATTGGATATTCTTGAAGATATGTTCATATCTCTATTGGCAGGAGGACATTGTCTTTTAGAAGGTGTTCCAGGTATAGCAAAAACAGTGATGGCGAAGACCTTTGCACAAACTCTAGGATGTGAGTTTAAACGTGTTCAGTTTACACCAGATCTATTACCATCTGATGTTGTAGGTACCACCATTTATGATCCTAAAGCAGGAACATTCAAAATGAGAAAAGGACCTATATTTACCAACATTCTTCTAGCAGACGAAATTAACAGAAGTCCTCCAAAAACACAAGCTGCTCTATTAGAAGCAATGGCAGAAAAACAAGTTACAGTAGAAGGTACAACCTTCAAACTCGAAGATCCGTTCTTGGTTATCGCTACACAGAATCCAATTGAGCAAGAGGGAACTTATCCTCTACCAGAAGCTCAGGTGGATAGATTCATGTTTAAGCTTCTAGTCGATCTTCCTTCCCCAGAGGAGGAAATGGAAATCATCAGACTTAAGCATAGACAAATTCGACAAACTGTTAGAAGAGTCACAACTCCGATGACAATTGTCAAAATGAAAGAAACTGTTGAAACCAAGATCTATATCCATGAAGATATAATGGAGTACATCAAAGAAGTTGTAGTAGCTACAAGGAGAGATTCCAGATTGCAACTTGGAGGAAGTCCACGATGTAGTATTGCTTTATTGAGTTCTGCAAAATCAGTTGCAGCTATGAGAGGTAGAGACTATGTTATTCCTGATGATGTTAAGAGAATAGCAAGAGTAGCTACAGCACATAGGTTGCAAATGAAACCAGAAGCAGAGTTAGAAGGAACAACAGGTACAATGGTTGTCAATGAAATATTGAGAAACCTACCAGTGCCTGTGTAGATTTAAAAGAGAAATAGGTGGAAATAGTGTTTACACGCCGTGGAGGATGGTTGGTATTTGCTGGAATCATCATGATTAGCGTAGGCTTTGCTCTAGCCGGATATTTATCAATCAACGTTATGTTCGACTCGTTCGGATTCAATCCACAAGCAAACGATACCTATGTTGATCCAGGAGAAGCTCAAGGGTTTGGAGTAATGGATTTCCTTCATTTCTATATGGATAGAGCAGGAACCTTGGTCTGGTTCTTTATAATAGGTGGAGTAATGTTAATATTCTCCGTTCTATTGGGACTACCTTTCTATAGATTGGGATCCAATCCAAAATCAATTGAAATAAAACGACGAGTATCAAAACCAAAAGCATTTGCAGGAGATTATGTATATATTGAAGTTACTGTAAGAAACAAATCTGTAAACCAATTACCTTCAATTGAAATATATGATGCAATACCTGAGGTTTTTGACCTAGTATTAGGAGAAAATTTCATTGTAACACAACTAAATCCCAGACAGACTATAAGTTATGGATATGTTGTACGAATTCCAATTAGAGGATTATTTGAGATAGGTCCAACAAAAGTTATTATAAGAGATAGAATGGGATTCTATGCAACAGAAGGAAAAATCAAGTCTAAAACAGAAATACTAGTTTATCCAAGTTATGAAGATATAAAGAAACTAGAGATGGTTGGAAAGAAAAGACAACTTGGTTTACTTTTTGGAGTACACAGAACAAAACTCAAAGGTATGGGTACTGAATTCTGGGGTATTAGGAAGTATCAAACTGGTGATGCTTTCAAATTCATTGATTGGAAAGCTTTCTCTCGTTCTGGTAAAATGATGGTTCGTGAATTCGAATCTGAAGAGAATATCCGTCTCATTATCATGGTAGATTCTTCTGCTAGTATGGGTGCCGGTTTACCTCGAAATACTAAACTTGAGTATGCTATCCGTAGTGCTGTACTTCTTATCCATTTGGCATTTGAGAAACGAGATCTTGTCGGTTTATGTGTTTATGGTGATAAAGTTAAGAATTGGGTTGATATCACTTCTACTCGAACCCGTTTATTCCAGTTTCTTGAAGTTTTAGCCCATACTAAACCAGAAGGTGAATCTAACCTTGAGAGTGCTATAGAATATGTGCTCCAACGAGTTAAGCGTTCTTCTTATCTTATTATTTTAACTGACCTTGAGTCTCATCCAGAGAAAATGGTCCAAGCAGTTCGACGTGCTCGAGCTAGAAAGCATAATATTACTTTATTGTCTCCTTTTGGACCTTGGTTTGAGATTGTATCTCAACAGCTTTCTCCTTTGGAACAGATGATAGGTTATGCAATGGTTGAGAAACAATTAGGAGAGCGACAGAACATGTTTAAAATGCTTCGCAGATATGATGCTGTATCAATTTCTGTAGGACCAGATGACTTTTTGCCAACAGTAATGGCTCAATTTAATAGGATGCAAAGACAAGGGTGAAGAAAATGGAATCATTATCAGATACAAGAATTATTAACCTTGGAATAAGAGGTGTTCAAAGAAGGATTAAGGGGGCTCGAACCCAAACATTAATTACTCATACAATTGGAAGATTATTAGCAATTGGTGCGATAGCTTGGGTATTAATACAGCTCTTTACAATCATAGCTTTCGATGATCCCGCGAAATTTCCCGAGGGTTATTTTATTGATTCTCTCTCGTTTATCTTCATCTTGATTGAATTAATAGCTATTATCATCTTTACTGCACCTCTGATGATCTTTGTTGCGTTCTTGGGTGATGATGCTACTGGTATTTTATTAGGAGCTAAAGCGTTTCTAACAGGGGATCTGTTTGGTAGTATAAGTCCTCCTTCAGGAGTGAATAGTAATTTACTGTTTGGTACAGAAGCTTTAGATATGTTTTCATCATTTGCATACTTATTCAGTCCAGAGATATTACAACCTTTACGTATAGCAAATAGAGCGTCACTTATGCTGTTTTTCATAGTGTTGCTTATCATATCTTTAGCAGCATTCCTATTTAGAGCAGATATGCGTTCAGCTGCAGCTGCTTTTGTTAGTATTCAAGTAATAGTATTCCAAGGAAGTGTTCAATTATTATTCGGTTCAAGTTTCCGATTTTCTCCAACAAAGAATATTGGAGAACTCTTCTCAAATAGTGTAGTACTAATAGCACTCGCTTCATATCTATTTCTGGAAATTGCTTTACAGATATCATACATCTCACAATTGCTGAATCCAACGCAAAGCAGACAACAAAGAGTTTTGAGAGCACTAAATCGTTTAGATCAATTTAGACTTGGCGTTACGAAAGCTACTCCAGTTACGTTCACAGAAACAGAGGAAACGAAAGAAGCTGGAGAAAAAGAAGAAAAGCAAGCTACCAAATCTATAGGTAGTACAGGTAGTGCTATTGCTCGTAAATTTGGTGTTGCAGGGATGACTTATTTCTTAGAAAAGGCTTCAGATTCCTTATTCTCTCGTCCTGGAGGACAAAGAGATAAACTAACATCTAGATTACAAAGGTATCATGATGGATTGATACACAGTGATCCTAGAGTGGATGAAAAACTAGTTGGTGCTGAAGTTTCTGTTAAACCACTTATGACAATAGTTTATGTTCTAACTTCAGTTATCTTCAGAGTTCTTATTATGTTAGCAGGATTATATGCCATACTCAATCCTGATGTTTTACTATTTGTTTTGAGATATCCTGCTCCAATCTACAATTCATTAGAAATGTTACAACCAGAAGGTGTTGTGTTACTACTCATTCCGATAGTTGTTATTATTCTGCTACTTACTTCTTTGATTGGTTATATCCAAGAGAGATTCTCAAAACGTTTTGAAGAATCTTTAGAATCAACATTGGAGGAAGAAGAATTCTTTGAAGAAGAACTTCCTGGTATAATAACTGAAGGAGAAATAGAACCAATATCGGAAGAAGAATTGTTCTATGAACAACTTTCAGAAGAATTTGGGGACGACATTGAAGAGTGATGCCCTCTCACTCATTTTTCCTTTCCTTTTTCTATTTTTCATTATTTTGCAAAGAATTTTTTCCACTGGAAACAATAAGGTCCTTCTTGCAAGTGTATCCTATTAAGAAGGTGACTACTTAACAGTAGTGCAAATTATAAAAATAAAATGAAAATAAAGAAAAGAGAATTAGGTTCTTTTATACATGAACCTTTCCCAGTTAGATACATCAGGAACTTGAGGTGATAGTTCTTTTCGAACTCTAATTGATTCTATTATTTCAGCTTCAAGATTTGTTGGTACTGGTTCAAATCCTGTGAATTCATAACCAAAGAATGCTTTTCCTGAGCTGTTTCCTCTGATCTCATCTGCTAGATCAATTGTTTCAGCTGTAGGTATTTTACCTTTAATTCTTGTATTTTCTCCTTCTTGAATCATGTCTAGAATTATTCCTCTATTTTGAGTAATTACTTTAGACATGTTACCTACAAAATCTGAAGGTACTTTGATATCTATGATTAATATAGGTTCAAGAAGATGAGGATCACTAGTTAGGAAAGTTGTATGAAAAGCAGCTAAACTCATCTGGAATATTTCACTAAATCCAGTATGAGCTGGATCAACGTGGACAGTTGCATCTGTAATGATAAATCGTGTTCCCATTAAAGGTTCCTTTGCCAGAGTTGCTCCATCGCAGAATTCATGAAATATTTGAATGATATATGCTTTAATATTATCTAGTCTCTGAACACCTGTTGTAGCATCTATCAATACATTGGTATCTTTGATATACCATATCCTTCTAGCTAATTTAGAATCCCATTCTGCTTGTTCATGAAGCATATTTGCTCTTTCTCTTCTGTCTTGGTCATTATGGACTTTTCCTGATTTGATAAGTTTAAACGATTTTTCATCTAAAGGTTCAACATGAACCATTAATCTGTTGTGTCCATTTGGAGATTTTGCATGAACACTGATTCCAGGTTTAGTTGGGACTTCTCTATATACAATAATTGGATCACTTACCTCAATAGGAACTTGTTCTTCAATCCTTGTCACTAATATCTCTATTTGAAGAGGGTCAATACCTGAAAGAACGTATGTTTTGGATTCTTGATCATGTCGAAATGTAGCAGTTGGGTCAGCCATAATCCATTTAGAAACAACCTCTCCAAGTTTAGCGATATCTTGAGGATCTTTTGGTTTGATAGTTCTACTTACCACCGGTTCAGCTACATAAGAAATTTCTTCAAAAGGAGTTAAGTGTTCTTCCTTGCCTTCTCTGACAAAGGTCTCTCCTGCTGGAGTGATAAAACCATAAATAGCAAATAGATTGCCTGCAGGAATTTCATCGACATCAAGAATGTCAGTGATTTCCATTACACCTAAACGTTTGATTCTGCTAGTTGTTTTTTTACCCATCAAATATAATGTATCTGAACTTTTGAGTGTTCCTGAAAATACTCTACCAATTAAAGTAGGCCGCTTTGATTTGGGTTCAATGAAAATTTTAGTTATCATACCCATCAAAGGTCCATTTCTATCACAGTTCATCAAAGCTTTACCTTCAGGAGTTTCGATATCTCCATCCCAAATAGCTGGAATTTTTAGCTTCTGTCCTTCAACTGGATTTGGAAGGTGTAAAATAACCATCTCAAGAAGAGGTTCTTCTAATGGCAAGTTTGTTCTTAACCAAGCTTTATCATCTTCTTCATATTTAGCAAAGACATCTTGAGGTTTAATCTTTAATTTCATTAATGTAGCCATATTGAAAGCCCAGCCATCTTTTGCACTTCCTACAGCAACAGAACCATCTTTGAAAGAGACTTGCCAGTCTTTACCTTTAGGTGCACTATCTCTAATGAGTTTATTTACACCGTTGATAATAGCATCAATCTTTTGAAAAACATCAACTGGTGCCAATCTTAGTTCAGAAATGAGCCTATCTACTTTGTTAATAAATAGAACTGGCTTACATTTTTCATTTAAACTTAATCTAATATTTGTTTCAGTTTGAGTCATTACACCTTCAAGAGCATCTACAAGTAGGATTACACCATCACTTCCACGAAGTGCTCTACTTACCTCTCCTGTAAAACTGATGTGTCCTGGTGTATCATTAATTTCAAATAAATAGGATTTCTTGTCTCCATTTTCATCTACATAATCATAGTTCAATAATACAACTGAAGTGAATATAGTGATACCTCTTTCTTGCTCTTCTTCATCTGAGTCCATCATAACTTTGACCCCAGCGTCTTTGTCACTCATGAGCCCAGCTTTTCTTAAAAGATAATCACTTGTAGTTGTTTTACCATGATCGATATGAGCAGCTATCGAAAAAACTCTTCTAAGACTCATGGGGTGATTTTTAATCATATTACGGATTTCATCGGCATTCTTTACACGAACCATCATAATCCCTTTTTATGTATTCTAACTATCGCAATTATCTTTAAAATATAAGTCTAATGATTATAGATAAACTAGTTTCATAGGTATCTTAGTATCCAAAAACTCACAAGATGCTATTATGCATAGCTTAAAAAATAGAAAGTTTTAATGATTTAAATAACATTTTTAGCACTAATTCAGAAAGGAGGAAGGTACATGTCGTGCTGGTCAGTTGGAAAAACTTGTTATGCAATCTAGAACAAAGAGCTTCTCTACAGATATTAGCTAGTCTTTTTGCGAATGTCGTAATTACTCTCCCCTTCAACAAAGAATTATTATAGACTCATCAAATTTAACTGCTTGAAGATGGTTTCAGTTCGAGGTAATGCTTTAATCGGACCTAATTTAGAATTAAGAGAAAATTGCTTGATTCAAATTGATGATACAGGTGTGATAAGAGATATCTCTTTTGATAACATTTCCGCTGATTATTCTCTACCATCATCATACATAGTTGTTCCTGGTTTTGTAAATATGCATACTCATGTTGCAGATGCGTTTATTAAAGATCATACGTTTGGTCTGTCTATTGAGAAAGCAGTTGGACCAGAGGGTCTAAAACACAAACAGCTAAAAGTTAGTACACAAATAGAAAAATCAGAAAGCATACAAAATTCTTTAGAATTATTAGTAAAAAATGGTTTTACAACTTTTGTGGATTTTCGTGAAGAGGGTAGAGAAGGTATTCGTACATTAAGAAAAGAATTGAAAAACTTCCCAATTAGAGGTATAATATTGGGTCGCAAAATTACTGGAGAAAAAATTTCCCAAATATTTGAAATTGCAGACGGTTTAGGATTTTGTGATATTTTGTCAATAGCTAATGACTCTGTACTGGAGATAAAATCTTTGAAAAACAAAAATCCTGACAAATTAGTTTCTATCCATGCTGCTGAAACAATGGACTTAATCTCAGTCTCACTTACAAAATATGGTGTACCAGATGTAAAAAAAATCTGTGAATACTCTATTTTTGATTTCATTGTTCATGCAACTTATTCTAACGAAGATGATATCCAATCATTAATGAAAAATGGAGTCAATGTAGTATGTTGTCCTATTGCTAATCTTTATCATGGATTGAAATTTCCACCAATAGCACTTATTTTAAGAAATAATGTTCTTTTAGGATTGGGAACAGATAATGTGTTAAGTTGTAATCCTGATCCTTTCAGATTAATGGCTTTCACATTATATTCAGCTAGGAGTAATTATCAAAATTTAGAACCGAAAGAAATACTCAAGGCTATAACCGTTAATGCAGGGAATATTTTAAAGAGGAAAATTGGTCAAATATCAATAGGATATAGTGGAGATTTATTAGGAATCAATCTAGGAAGTCCTAATACGAAATATTCTAAAGATGTTTTTACAGCAATAACCATGAGAGCGGATATTGAAGATATTGGTTTTCAAATGTTTGAAGGAAAGATTGTCAAATGGAAAGACCTGAAGTGATAATTAATGTGGCAAGTACTCTAGATGGAGTTATAGCTAATGAGAGAGGAGCATTAATTCTTTCGACAACAGAAGATTGGATAAGGGTACATGAGCTTCGAAACTCAGTCGATGCTATTTTAGTAGGTATAAATACAATTGTAAAGGATGATCCTCAATTGACAATTCGCTATGTAACTCCTAAAAAACCTCTTCCTTTAAGAGTGATTCTTGATTCAACATGCAAAATCCCTCCAACTTCAAAGGTATTAACCAATCTTGCAGATTATCCTACCTTAATAGTTACATCAGAGAATGCTCCTGAAGAAAAAATACACAAACTTAAGGAGATAGGAACTAAAATATTGAAAATTTCAAAATATCAATTTCCAGGCTATTTAGACCTAGAAGAAATGCTCCTTAAATTAAAACAAAATTATGGGATAAACAAAATACTAGTTGAAGGAGGTTCTACTATCATCACTCAATTTATTAAGTTAAATTTGGTAGATACAATACACATATTTTATGTTACCAAATTTGCAGGTACAACTAATGCTAAACTGCTTTTTGAAGAGACTGTAGTACCAAATGTAGCTAATACTTTAAACTTCCATTTAGAAAAAATAGAACAATTAGAAGATGGTTATGTAATAACTCTCACACCAAATAGATGATAATCATGGACTCTGAAGAAATTCTTAATTTAGTGAACAATGATCGTAGTGAATTACATTCAAAAGCACAAGAAATAAAGACTAACACTTTTGGTAATATAGTGACTTTTTCACGTAATTTATTTGTTCCAGTTACCCACCAATGCAGAAATAGATGTGGATATTGCAGTTTTGTTTCAGATGACTCTAATAGTTGGATTACTCCAGAGAATTATCAAAGTTTACTCAAAGATGCAAAAAATGCAAATTGTAAAGAAATTCTACTAACTCTAGGAGAGAAACCTGAAGAAAAATACCAATCGGCTAAAGATTATTTAAATCAATATGGATTCGATAAAACTGTAAATTACGTAAATCATTTTTGTGAATTAGCTCTTAACTTCAACCTACTCCCACATTCAAATCTAGGTGTTTTAACTTTTGATGAACTTGCTATTTTAAAAGAAAATAACGCTAGTATGGGTCTTATGTTGGAATCAAGTAGCTATCGTCTAATGGATAAAAATCAAGCTCATTATCTCTCTCCCGGAAAGGATCCTTCTCTTCGTCTTGATACATTAATTGAAGCTGGTAAGCTAAAAATACCATTCACTTCTGGTATCTTAATAGGTATTGGAGAAACTTGGGAAGAGCGGATACAAGCTCTATTCGATATTAAATCGATTCAAACAAAATATAGCAATATTCAAGAGGTTATAGTACAAAATTTCAATCCTCAGCCAGGAACACCTATGTCCTCTTGGTCTGCTCCCTTGGAATATGATGTTCTCCTAAGTATTTCTATAGCAAGAATAATATTACAACCATCAATCAACCTTCAAATCCCGCCAAATTTAAACAAATATAGACTTATCGACGCTTTAAATTATGGTGCAAACGATTTAGGAGGGATCTCTCCTATCTCAATCGACTACATAAATCCAAATCACGAATGGCATAAAGAACAAGAATTAGCTGAAAAACTGAATAGTTCAAATTATGAATTAGTAGAACGATTACCTGTATATCCTTCTTATGAAAAATATTTAAACACTAGAATCCGAAAAATAATTGAGGAATATCGCGAAAATGAAAAAGCTCTCTACTCCAGTAATAGATGAAACATATGATTTAACCAATTTTGGGGAATCTCATAAAAAAGAAATCAAAGATGTAGCACAGATGTTAAAGAAACGAGGGAGAGATTTGTGGATACAAACATCTGTAGCAGATGAAGTGAGATTTCAACAAACAGGTCCTGAGGTTACATTTGTTGTAAATCAAAATATTAATTTTTCTCAACACTGCATCGGTTCTTGCCGTTTTTGTTCATATAGTTTAAAACCTAATGAAACAAAAAACATCCCCACCCGTATGTCTTTAGAAGACATACGAATTGAAGTAGAGAAAGCAATAGCTAGGGATTGTTCAGAAATATGTATACAAGGGGGATTGGATCCTACACTAAATTATGCCTTTTATATTGACATTTTGAAAACTATCAAATCAGTTTCCCAAAAAATCCACGTTCATGGATTTTCGCCTTCTGAAATTGCGTTTATCTCTCAACTATCTGGTGAATCAGTAGAGGATGTATTTAAGGAATTAATTAAAAACGGTTTAGATTCATTTCCTGGAACAGCAGCTGAGATTCTAGTTGACAGTGTAAGAAGAAAAATTTGTCCAGAAAAAATCTCAACGAATCAATGGGTTAACATAGTTTTAACAGGACATTCTCTAGGTTTAAGATCAACTGCTACAATTATGTATGGACATATTGAAACTTATCTAGAAGAAGCTGAACACTTGGCAATTTTAAAGTATATTCAAGAAATTTCTGGTGGGTTTACTGAATTTATACCACTATCTTTTGTTTATCCAAATACCAAACTCTATAGATATATGGGGGCTAGACCTGGTAGTACGGGTATGCATGACTTAGCTTTATTTAGCACTGCTAGATTATATTTAGGCGATTCTTTCACTAATATCCAAGCTTCTTGGGTAAAACTTGGACCTAAACTAGCTCAAGTATCTCTAAGCACTGGAGTAAATGATTTAGGGGGAACTCTATTTACAGAGAATATAACTAAAAGTGCTGGAGGTAAATTTGGGGAGGAAAAGAATGTAGAGGAGTTTATTGAATTAATCAGAGATGCAGGAAGAATCCCTGTTCGAAGAGATACAATGTACAATAAGCTTCAAGTGTTCCAGTAGCTGATTTTTGTAAGATATTCATGAGATAAAGAACTATCTCATGTCAAAATCTTCGGAAGTAAAACTCTTTAGAAATGCCATTATCTCCTCTTGCATATCAGCACTTTTTCTGAAACTCATTGCTTGTGTATAAAACATGGCAAAAAGATCTCCTAAAAGACACTGTGTACACAACTCGGACGATAATTCTTCATTGGGGTATCTACAGGGAAAATTTATCTGTTGAATTTTACCTTCTGGATTTCTCCCACTTATTCCCTGCTTCCATTTGCAAACTCTTTGTTCGGACATCTAAGTCACCTTTTAATCGAAGCAAAAAAATAACATCTTTTAAACATATTCATTCATTATCTATTACAAGAAGTTCAATTCTTAACTTCAGCTTTATTAATGTTAATCGCATAAAGGTCTATGAAGTGTTCTAATGAAGTGTCCAGATTGTGGGAAAGATTTGTCTATTGAGAGTAAATTGGATATCTTCATTTTCCGTTGTAGTTTTTGTGGTTTGAAAGAACAAACTCTCGCATCAAATGATAAAGAAGCATACAAAAAACTTGTTGAAACAAAAAAAGCTAAAAGAGATTCCAGAATAAAAAAGATTCAAGAGAATGAAGAATATCCACTCCCATTCCCAAGAAAGACAAAGGAGGAAAAACAGCTACTCATAACCAAAGGCGGTTACGATCCCGCAAAATTGCCTTCAGCAATTAAAAGTATAATCAATAATCCAGATATTGAATTAATTTATTTCAGATTTCTAAAACAAAAAACTCCTGAAAAAGCTTCCAAAGAAGTTGATTTACCAGAGAAACTAACTGAGTTTCTTACTCAAAACAAATTTAAGTCATTATATGAATTTCAACGACAATCTTTCGAAACAATTATGGAAGAGAAAGATACTATCATTGTTGCACCTACTGGAACGGGAAAAACTGAAGCATTTCTTTTACCTGTCTTAACTAAAATTTGGAATATTTCCCCTCATCCTTTACTAAGAAGAGGAATATCTGCAATAATAATCTACCCCACTAAAGCTTTAGCTAGAGATCAAGAGAAAAAAATTCGAAAATATGGTTCATCTCTAAGTGTGACTTGTGAGGTTTTTGATGGTGATACACCAAAGACTCTTAGGGAAAAGATAATGGAATCCCCACCAGATATTTTAATCACTAATCCTGATATGTTACATTATCACTTGAGAAATCCTCAATTTACATCTCTGTTAAGTGATTTGAAATTTGTAATTATAGATGAGATTCATATTGCTACTGGTGCTTTTGGATCTAACCTGTATTTCATACTTAAGAGACTTCAAAGGTTTACTAAAAATAGAGTACAGTTGATTGGTTCTTCAGCTACTATTGGAAACGCGAAAGAGTTTACACATCAGCTTTTTGATAGAGATATAACACAAATCAGCATAACAGATGCAAGAAAAGCTCCAACTCATCTTCTTATAACCATTCCTTGGAATGTAAGTCAATATACTATCACTTCTGAAATCACTAGGCAGTTAGTAAATTCTGGTCATAAAACTCTCTGTTTTCAGAATAGCCATAAAAATGCTGAGATTATAAACTTGCTTTTGAGATCAGCAAGAATTAAGTCTTCAGTTCATAGGGCTGGTTTAACGCAAACCTATAGAAATAAGATTGAGCACCAGTTTAGAAATGGAGAACTTGATGCACTTGTTTCAACTCCTACATTAGAATTAGGGATAGACATTGGTGATGTAGATGGTGTTGTATCTTCTTTAGTTGATATAACTAGTTTTACGCAAAGATTAGGTAGAGCAGGTAGAAAAGGACAGGAATCTGTGGGAGCTTTAGTTTTAAGAAATGACGATCCTATTAGTACATATTATTCTGTTTATCCAGATACATATTTCGAGGATATAAGAAGAGGATATGTTGAACCACGTAACGAAATAGTGTCTTATTACCAGCTTTTAGCAGCTGTGTTAGAGAAAAATATTACAAAAAATGAATTCATTGTTCATAGCGATATGTTAGAAAAACTTGAGAAGGAAAAACTCATACGAAAAACTGATTCTGGTGATTATAGAGCTCATTCGAGAGCTGAGATTAACCGTCTCTTAAGAAGCTATTCAATTAGAGGAATTGGTGATAATTTGGTACTTAAAGATGGTAAAGGTGAAAAAATGGGTGAAAGATCTATGCCAATGGCAGCTAGAGAGATTCATCCTGGAGCCATTTATCTACATGGAGGTAAATATTACAAGGTGTCCTCTTTCAAGTATAATTCCAAGTTCGGTGGTGGTGAGATAATACTTGAACCAATCCCTCCAGTAAATCATAAAACAACAGCTAACAGATTTGCCATACCTTCTATTCTTAAAATTAATGAAAGTAAAGAGGTGATGGGTTCTGAAGTTATTTATTGCGATTTACAAATAACAGAGCATGTAACAGGTTACAAAGTTTCTGATATTTTTACAAATAAGCTACTACAAACTAAAGATTTTGACGAACCAATCATTTATACCTTCAACACTAAAGGTTTTATGTTTACAATGCCAAAACCAATGAGAATGCTCAATAAAGACCAGCAATTATCAGAAGACCTTATTCTAAATGGAACTTTTCATGCAGTGGAACATGTCGTAATAGAGTCAAGTTCTATGCTTACAGGAGGAGGGAGTTCGGAAATTGGGGGTATATCTATGGGAAAATCAGGAGCGATATTTGTCTATGATGGAGCACAAGGGGGAAGTGGATTATCAAAGCTATTATATGATAGATTAGAAGAAGCTTTTCAAAGATCATTAGAAATTTTGAAAAATTGTATATGTTCAACAACCGATGGTTGTCCAAGGTGTACTTACTCTTATCAATGTGGTAACAATAATCAACCTTTGAATAAAATAGGAGCCATAGAGTCTTTAGAAGAATTAGGAAAACTGAAAATAGGGATTATTGAGAACTATAACGATTATGAATCTTATGTGTAAATTCTGAATGAAATTTTGTTCAGTTAAATCTGGTGTAATACCACAGATATGTTTACAATCATATCTCTGTCTCATGTGCTTTTATGTTGTATTTAAGTTGTTTTTATTCAATGATAACATTAGATTATGATGCAGAAGAGTTTGTCGATATAGCTCTCAATTGCATTTTCCCTTCAAGTGAAGAAATAGAACCTGAAATTTTGAAGGAAATAACTGCATTTCTAGAAGAAAGTGAAACCCATGTTTCACCTGAAGATGCAGAAATTGTAAGAGGTGAAGTAAGAAAAGCTTTGATACATTTTAAAAATCGACCTTACCTTTATAATACACGTAAAAAAATGGAAAAACTTCTAAAATCTAATGACAACTGGAGGAGGTTCATTGCTTCGCCAAGTTCTTTTGTTAATGAGTTCAGAGCTGCAGGACTTAACAATGAAGAAATAGCACTGTTAAGAGCATCTCTGAAAGCAGCAAAATCTTCCTATTATACTATGAAAAATATACCTCTTCCTAGAACAGAATAAATTTAGGAAATTCACAATCAAGTTTTAATAGTCTAAAAAAATACTTATTTTAATCTAACATTGAATAGTGTTAAGATTCAAAAATTAAAACAGAGGATACTTGGTGGGTAATAGTGCAAAAAGAGGATTTATTTGACATTCTAGAAGATCATCTCTTTAGTAATTCGTATCTTGATGAAAAGAAATTAAGTGAAAAGATTCAAATAAGTCAGAAAGAAATCAAAGAATTTTTCTCAAGTAAGTCTGAACAAATGGGTTTTATAAAAGATGGTAATTCTATCTTTTTTGCCCATGAAATCATTCGCGAGCACTTTAATGAAATTAAAGATTCGTTTTGGTTATGGTTCTTAAAATGTGTACCCAGTTACAGCGATCTTGCTTGGGAGGAAGGTTCAGCAATAGCAGACACTTCCAAGATAAAAGTGATTTCTTCGAAACCATCAACAAAAAGCATGATACAAACATTTACAGCAAGAATACTTCTTTTAGGAGAAGAGAGAACTGGAAAACAATCATATGTTTATTCCTTATCTGGTGAGACTCTAAATAGACCTGCTCCAGGAGTTTTCTCTGGAAAAATCTCAAGATCATTAAATGAATTTATTACAGATTTTGAATGTATAATTCTAGACCTCCCTCGAGGTTCTCCTCTATGGATATATGCAAAAGCTTCATTTGGTGTCATCCTCACCTATGACCTCTCTGATACTCAAACTTATGATAAGTTAATGTATTGGTTGACTCTATTCTCTGATTCTTATTCTTATGAGTTATGTCCACCAATAATGCTCCTTGGGACAAAAATGGATCTAATTTCAAGAGAAGAGCTTCTAGCTTTTAAGAACAAAGCTGAAATAGTAAGAGAACAAATAGAACAAGAATACGGTACTATAGTATTGAGTGAGATGGTGTCGTTAACCGATGGTAGTAATGTTTTAAGCTCCTTTGAGAATTTTGCTAGAACAATTCGTCAGTGGTATCAAATAATAAAAGAAGAATATCAAGATGAGAACCCAATGATCTAAAAATAATTGCAACTTTGTTCGAAACTGTTAAATGTCTCTTAATTATTAACGTCTTAGAATTGGCGCATATTAATCGTGGTGACAATGGAGAATTTGAAAACTCTACAGCTTCGTATTATGGATAAAGTGACGGAGAATAGTGGTAGGAAGCTCAGAGTCTTGTATGGTGTAATTATAGCAATTCTTCTATTTATCATTTCAATAGCAATAAAAGGTTGTGTGTCATTTTGGTATTGGAAAAAGCATGGACTAGGTTTCTATTGGACAAATCCTACCGGCTTTTTTGGGAAAGTATATACGGGTGAAGTTTGGTATCTAGAAGCTTATGTGGACTCATCCTACTACTATGAACCCTACTTACAAGCGTTTAGATATGAGAACTGGAATCCATATGCAGGAGGATTAGGTCCTCTAAATGGTTACGCTTATGGACCTATGTTTATTTTCGGAATTTATTTCATTTCACTCATAATTAGTCTACTTTACCCTAATATGTCGATAGCTGATCTTGTACCATTTTCAGTAAAATGGACACATATAGTGTTTGACTCTCTCTCTGTAGTAATGGTCTATTTAATTGTTATATTTCTAAAAAACTTCAAGAGAAATGAGATTAAACGGCATTACTTTGGAGCTTTAGCTGCGTTGATTTTCGCATGTATGCCTATCAACCTGATTTATGTTGATAGCCTCTATCTTAATACTCCTCAGATGACTTCTTTCGCCCTTCTTAGTTTACTTCTTTTTATGAAAGATAAATATAGAGTTGGAGCATTTGTTCTATCTGTAGCTTGGCTTAGTAAACAAATGCCTTTATTTTTTGTAATTCCATGGTTCTTTATTGTATGGAAGAAAAAAAATCTAAAATCAGCTTTTATGGATTTTCTCCTACCTTTTCTATTTACAACTATAATTATGTCGTTACCTTGGTTGATATTATCACCTTACGGTTATGTGAGAAGAGTATTTGGACCTGGAAGACCTTTGGGAGGTTTTGATGTTGCAACTGCTTTAAGTCCAGCAAACAACGGTAAAACGGTGACATTAGCTCACAGTTTTTTGGAGTTAGGTGCTGAAAAGTTTGCAATATTTTATCATACCATAAATTCCTATATGGTGCCATTCGTGATTTTTTATTTACTAGCTGTAATGTTAGCTTATTTTAATGGGAAGGAAATAGGAAATAATGAATCTTATCTGGTAATCATTACAACATGGATTGCTATCGGTACTCACCTATTCATCTCCAGAGGTGTTTATAAATACTATAACGCATTTCTCACTCCCTTCATCATACTTGGTGTTTTAGTTTTCTTTGATGACATTGCTCAAAATGTTGTTTCAGCAATACCGAAGATGTATAAATATGAACAACAAATTCGAGGATACTTTGAAACAAAAGTTTTGAAAAAAGCTGAACTAAAAGAACTAAAAGAATTAAAATTGGAAATTAGAACAAAACAAGTAATATCTTACACATTTCTAACGAGTATGTTCTTAGGTTCATCTGCTTTATTTTACTATTTCAACCATGTTATTATAGCAGATTCAAGATTTTTGCACCCATTATATTTACTTATTTTGTTGATAGTGGTAAGTCTCTTTATACATCCTTCAATGTATGCTAGTCTGTTTAAAGCAAAATCATACAAGATGATTTGGGTTGATCTTGTTTATATTTACAAAGAATGTGTAAGAGGAATTATTTCCTTTGCAAAGTACTGTGTGAGCTTATACTTAAAGATTCAAGCGATCATAAAGAATTTTATCAGAAATTTCCAGAAAAGGAGTTAAACTAAGCTTTTTTTTGTATTTACCTTTGCCCGTATACTCAAAAGTTAAATATTAAAATACAGAATATATTTTAGTTAAACAAATGAGGATAACCAATGTTCAAGAATCTTCGCAAGTCTAAGAGAGGAGTTTCAGAAGTTTTAGCCACAGTCATTATAATCTCTCTCGTACTTGCAGCTGCAGCTCTAGTAAGTGCTGTTCTGACAAATGTGCATGTAGTAGATTTGTTTGGTTATTCTGTCGTTCCTCATCCCAAGAATGTAAAGTTATCAATGGCTGTTGTAACTATAAACGATACTGATCTCGATTCAAGAATAGACACAGTAGTTGTACAACTATCTCTTGATGTGGACTCACCAAGTATTTATGTCCAGGAAGTAGATGTACAGCTGCCTACTGGGAAAACGATGGATGATATCGCTCCATGGTCAATAGTTACTACTTCTCAATCTTGGAATCGTGAATTTAATGGTTTTACTATCTTAAATGGGCACATAAACGCGACGTTCACAATTCAGATTAATGATTTTAGCAAGAATAACGCTGAATTAATTTCAGGAAGTTCTTTTTACTTAGTCTTCTACTATACTTACCTCTCTGATTTAGGGGGAAAAGTTCTTACTATTTCAGACAGTTTTGAGAGTCCGCTATTAATTGCTTCATAATGCTATCCAATTTTGCTGACTACAAAAGAATTAAAATAATGTACGAAAACTAACATAATAGATAGTATGTCACTCGAACCAAAAAGAGCTTACAAAATTGTTCTTATAGGCGATCCTGAGGTAGGAAAAACATCTATTAGAAGGAAATACATGGGAAAGTCGTTTAGAGCAGACTATTTGAAAACTTTAGGAGCAGATTTTGCTGCGCAAAAAGTCAACGTGGAAGGAGAATCAGTACTTTTAACAATCTGGGATTTAGCTGGCCAATCAATATTTCATGGTATGCGATCATCATTTTATCATGGATGTAAATGTGCACTTGTTGTTTTTGATGTTACCAATCCTCAAACTTTAGAAAATAGCTATAAATGGGCTGAGGAAGCAGCAAATTATGCTAAAGGTTCATTGAAGGAAATTTATCTTATTGGTAATAAGATTGATCTAGTAGACGATCGTTTGGTTTATCATGATGATATCCAATTGACAGCAGAGAAGTTTAGGCAAGCTTTCAAGTTTCCTGTGGAGATTTATGAAACCTCAGCGTTAACTGGAGAAAATATCATAGAACTTTTCGAGCATATGAGTAGAAGGTTAATAATTGGGGATGAGACCAGAGAAGAACAACAAGAAGTACAAATTGAAAGTCAACAAATTGAACAAGAAGCCCAAATTCAAGATAGAACTAAAAACGATAGTAATGTTGCCATTCTCAATATGCTTGAGTCTTTAGAAAAACGAATAAATAGTATCAATGATGATTTGGACGTAATTAAAAAATATATTAAGAAGGAAGAGTAAGGTAAAGAGAACGGATAAAAACAAGCTACCCACACTACTTTTAACACATTACTTTTAATTTTATAATTAAAAACATTTCACAAAATAAAGCTAGAGTTAATATTTCTTATAATATGCGATTTGTTGCATAATATTTTTATATTACATTATCATTGAAAGAATTGCTTACAGTAATGTAGGCAAAGGTGAAATAAAAGATGAATAAAAAAGGACTAATTTTGATTTTCCTTTTTGTAGTTTCTACTGTAGCTGGTATGGCAATTTCGCAAGCAGCACCAGATAACAAAGTCGATGTTACACTTCAATATATCCCATCAGCATACGTGCCAATGGGTGAAGTATATGTCGAATTTGACAGTAGATTCTTGGATGACAATATGGTATTTGGACAAGACGACATCATTCACTTTGCCTTCTTTTATGACGTAGCAGTCGAAACATGGGGAGGAGCTTTGACAACCGGTGGTGGTATCCAACCAGAAGTTTGGTATTATGATACCCAAAACGTTTCAGCTCCTTGTCAATATACCGAGACAAGATTTGTAGGTGTATTCAACGTTATGATCGACTACTACGATATAGGTATGACAAACTTTGACATATGGGCAGACAATGGAAACTATCAAGATATAGTAGTTCAGCTAGATATTGGATGGCATTACATAACAATAATAGCTGCTGAATTAGTTTCTGACTGCAACCACACCTCTTGGGAGTGGCAATATGCAAAGGATCAGAAGAGATTCTATATCTCCGAAGATAAAGAAGATACCCCAGCATTATTAGAAGACGCAAATTATAATGATGTAGATGTTACTGCAACTCCAGTGAACTCAGAAGATCTAAATGGAGGTTACGTTTGGGACAGCTTCCTAGCCTCACCAAGGCCAAAAGCTGAAGCAACACTGAACCAGTATTATGAAGATGATCTGGGAGTAGATGGAGCAGCTATAACGACAGATTTAGCAGTGCAGTATAACGCATCTAATAACGTCTTGGCACTTGCCGATGGAACATACGGTCTAGAATATGATAACATCTATGAGATGGGACCAATGACATATATGTGGATCGTAAATGATGGAGATATGATTATAGCGAATGTTAGCAGTTGGGAAGACCCCTATGAGCCTTCAACTTTAACTGGGCTTTTCAAAGGACAAAACTACATTTACTTCGTACTATTCGGATTCAGAGTAGATGATTACTCACAATTGTTTGGTAATCCAGCACCACAATTAGCTTGTTCAACAATAAGATTTGATTTGTGGCTAGGACCCCCACCAGAAGAGCCAACTACACCTGATCCATGCGCAGATTGTCCATGTCCAACACCAACTCCAGGGTTCGGTATATTTATAAGTGTCTCAATACTCGGGCTAGCAGCCGTAATAGTTTTATTACGCAGAAGAAAATAATAAGGTGAGCTTAAATATGAAAAGAAAATCAGCGATTTTCGCACTTTTAATTCTTTCTAGTTTGCTAGCTACAAGCGCTGTAAATACAACAGTAAACGTAAACGGTGCTACAGCTATCGCCAACCTTGTCTTTAAGACAAATGGTGGTGGTGTACGCCCTGATTATGGTTTGTACATAGCACAGTATCTACGAGCTCTAGGAATTGAAGTCGAAGTCAAAATAGAAGAATGGTCAGTATTCGTAGGAACACTCCTACTAACACACGACTACGATATAGGCATAGTCGGTCTTTCAGGTGGTGGATCATCTCCAGATATGAGAGATTGTTACACTGAAGATGGATCACTAAATCTGTTCTTACTCGGACCTGATTTACCATATGGTAATGAAAGTGAAGAAATGCAGAAAGAAGGAGTAACCATCGTCGATCTTACAGAAAGACAACAATTGTACTATGACTGGCAACAATTAATAATGGACAAGATCGTCCCAATGTTACCATTGTATTCACCCAGATCCTATGTTGGAACTTGGTCTAATACTAAAGGGTATGATGGTAGATGGGGAGTTACCGATTCCTTACCATATATGTACTATGATGGCTATCATGATGGTCAAGTATCCTTAGATGAATTCAGTATTGCAGATGCTAATTGGCGTGAACTCAATCCATTGTTTACAGATGATACCTCAAGTTCATTCGTTTGGGGATTAGAGTCTGAACCAACTATGGTTTTAAGTCCTGACAGTGCCCCTCTTAAGACAGGTATATTTTATGACTGGGAACAAGTTGATGAATTCCACTACAAATTCTACATGAGAGATGATGTCTATTGGAACCCATCATATAATATTACTGAAAGAGATGCTAGTTCTGATCCATTAAGTGCAGTCTCAACTGGTGACCTGATGGTCGGTCTAAAAGGCGAATACAGTGATGGTACCAATCAGCAAGTTACAGCTAAAGACGCAGTATTTACCTACTTAGCATGGGGTAATGACATACTCAGTGAAAGTACAACCTATGCTGAATGGATTAAAGAATGCTATGTTGATCCTGTTGATCCTCTAGTACTCCACGTAGTAGTTGATGGAGATCCAGACACTCCATTGCAAGAACCATATGCAGACCTTTGGGTATCACTCGGATTTAGTCTTCTACCGGAATTCTTCCTGAACTCCACTGATCCAACCGTATCTTATACAGCTGGACACATTCCATGTACTGGTTTGTATGATGGAATGGAAACAAGCGCTCCTTGGGTTGCATTTAGTACTTCCGCTTTTGGTTGTGGAAAATACATGCTTGATTATGCTGTTGAAAACTCAGTAACAGTTCTACAAAAAAGTCCATACTGGATGGGAATTGGAGCTATTGACGGAGAAGCACAAGATCTAGATATAAGCACAATCAATATTCGTGTTATCCCTGATCTTTCTGCCGAACTAGCAGAATTCAAAGCAGGAAAACTAGATATTGTTGGTTTAACTTCACACCCTGCAGAAAGAAAACAAATGCAAGCAGATCCAAGATTTGATGTGCAAACCTTCATTGTAGACAGTTTCACTTTCATGTTCTATAACCTACGTAGGCCTTTTGTCGGCGGTGCAGATAACTTCGTTTATCTTGACGTCCCAGGCAAAGAGGAATATACTAAAGCTGTAGCAGTTCGTAAAGCTATGAACTATGCTATCGACAGAGATGAAATGAACCAAGTTATACATGACGGAGACTACACAGTTGCACAAAGTGTTTTGTATCCATTTACAGCATTCTACTACTACAATGATATTGTAAAATACGATTATGATATCTTTGCTGCAAAGACCTGGTTAGCTGATGCAGGATATATTCCATATCCAGTGTCATCAACTTCAGAAGAAACCACTACAAGTCCATTCCCAGTAGTAGGAATTGTTGCTGCAATAGGTGCTGCTGCCGCTATATTGTTCTATCGTAAAAGAAGATAAAAGTCTTAAACTTTTTTTCTTTTTTTCTTTTCTTTTTCTTAATTTCCTGCTAAGGACAGTATAGATTTTTCTCAAATTGAGTTTTATTATTGTAATATTGAGAATATTCGTCTTGTAATAATCTAAGAAATACAGATGAGATTGAAGTAATCATACGAATCTAATATAAAGTATGAATATTGATAGTATAAAAAGCATAAAAAATTAACAGATTTTAGAAGAATATTGTTGCAAAGATAGAAGCAATACATAGAAAGACAGAGATTTTGACTAAGGGATGAATTTTGTTGATAACCGATATGAAGTTTTTATGTTGATCAGCATTGACAATAAAAATCCTTGAGCTCCTTCCTGAGATCATATAATAGATGAAAATGGTAAGAAGTGCAGTTAATATCAATAGAAACATGAGAAAGATTCCGAAAGCGAGAAAACTACTAGAATTATTAAAGAGCGCTTTTGCAATGAAATAATTGATTACTAGCAGAATAGGAGTATAGATGAAACTACTGAAAGGGATAGCAAAAGCTAAATCAAGGATGACCCTAAAAAATGAAACATCAAAAAGATAATCACAACGAGGACAGGAATAGGTGCCAAAACCATCCTCTTTCTTGCGCTTTGTATTGTTAAAACCACAGTAAGGGCACTTCATATAATCATCTCTAATCATTCCTGTTCTAATAATCTCTTCTTGATTTTGCGACGTCTAACTACAGGAACCACAATTCCAGTTATGGGAATTATAGCAAGAAAACTGTAGGCCCAAGAATAATTAACATCAAGAGGGGTGCTATTCTTATCTAGAGGATTAGAACCGGCTTCTACTTCTACTCCATCGTCGAATCCATCATCGTCACTGTCAGGATTTGATGGATCTGTCCCATATATGTCAACTTCTTGAACATTAGTTAAACCATCTCCGTCAATATCCGCATCTGCATCAGCTATAAGGGGATTAGTGTAATATTTGTAAACTTCATCACCATCACTTAAGCCATCAAAATCACTGTCAGGATTCAGTGGATCGGTTCCATAGCTTGCTTCATGAACATTTCTTAGTCCATCATTGTCAGGATCTTCTTGAGCATCATCCGGATTGTTTGGATCAAGAATACTAGGATGATCTATCTCATATTTGTCTGGGATTCCATCATTATCTGTGTCTGATGTGAACGGACTGGTGAAATATATAAAAAGCTCTTCTCCGTCCGTTAAACCGTCAAAATCCGTGTCTGGATTAAGGGGGTTTGTCAGATATGTGTCTACTTCATCTATATTTGAGATTGTATCTCCATCAATATCTGCGTCTAAATCTGGAACAAGTGGATTTAATACATATTGATTGACTTCCATACCATCTATGATTGTATCACCATCGGTGTCATTATTGTTCAAGTTTGACCCTATGAATATCTCCTCATGATTGTACAATCCATCTTTATCGCTGTCATCATTTGGTCCGTGTGTAGGTGACCCTAAATCCGATATCCAAGGTGCAATCCCATAATCATTAGTTTCTTTGATAGTGACATATCCATGGCTTGTTAGCGTAATTATTTCTATTTCATGATCGTTATCTATATCGTAGATAATAGGTGAAACTGTACTAGAAACAGCAAATGTGACTGGAGTTGAATCTTTAAAATCTCCATTATTCTCTAAAACTACGACATTAAACGAACTTAGCAAGATTATCTCTGGGTAGTTATCTCCATCAATATCTGCTATTGCTGGAGTACCGATATACTGCGATCCCGCAAGATAATAAAACTTAGAAACTATCTCGTTCCCCTCAACACCATAAACCGCTAAACCATCCGATAATAATTGAATGATTTCTAATTTTCCATCCTTATCCAAGTCATAAGAAGTTC
>Ga0315554_1000068_pt1 | contig 50711 bp, 42 predicted proteins | sample SalMarSW160370MG_FD_202114 | JGI IMG/M metagenome (GOLD analysis project Ga0315554, IMG submission 202114) | Salt marsh sediment microbial communities from the Plum Island Ecosystem LTER, Massachusetts, United States - Salt Marsh Sediment SW1603-70 ...
CTGACCCTTGGCCCCCCAACCAGGGGTCACTTTTTTGCGCCCCGCTGGACTTGACCTCAAAAAAACAATTACTATAATGTTTTGTTTCTGATAGTCAGGATACTTGGGGCGTCCTCCCTGAGAACAAATACGCGTTTTTATGTGGAGGCTGATATGATTAACGTAAAGCAGCTTCGTCGGACGTTCGGGCCCATCGTCGCCGTCGATTCTATCTCTTTCGACGTCGAAAAAGGCCAGGTCCTCGGCTTTCTCGGCCCCAACGGCGCCGGCAAAACCACCGCTATGCGGATGCTTACCTGCTTCCTTCGGCCGGATTCCGGCACCGCCGCCGTCTGCGGACACGATATAAACACTCAATCCATCGCCGTCAGGCGATGCGTCGGCTATCTTGCTGAGAACGCGCCGGCCTACAGCGAAATGACCGTCGGCGCATTTCTCAACTTTATCTGCGACACGAGGAACATCAAAGGCAAGGACCGCAAAAAAGCCCTCGACCGAATAGTCTCGATGTGCTCCATCGAATCGGTCTATCATCAGAGCATCGAAACACTCTCGAAGGGATACTGCCGAAGGGTCGGCCTGGCACAGGCACTTATCCACGACCCGCCCGTCCTGATTCTCGACGAGCCGACCGACGGCCTCGACCCAAACCAGAAGCACGAAGTACGCCGCCTGATTACAAGCATGGCCAAAGACAAGTGCACCGTCATCTCGACGCACATCCTCGAAGAGGTCGAAGCCGTCTGCACACGTACCATAATAATCGCCAAAGGTAATATTCTCGTCGACTCCACACCAGAAAAACTCAAAGCCGAGTACAACTGCGGACTCGACGAGGTATTCAGAAAAATCACTACCAAAAAGAGCGCGTGACGATATTGCTAAAGGGAGTTTTTCCAAATGAACGCATTTACAGCCGTGTTCAAAAGGGAGTTCAAAGGATATTTCACGACTCCTATCGCCTATGTATTCCTGGTCATCTTTCTTTTCATAGCGGGCTACCAGCCGTTCCAGAACGATTTCTATGAGCTCAGGCAGGCCGACCTGCGATTGTTCTTTCGCGGCATGCCTTTGCTTCTGGGCGCCATGGCCTCCTGTATCGCCATGCGACTATGGTCCGAAGAAAGAAAAAGCGGTTCCATCGAGCTGCTCTTTTCACTGCCCATCACCGTGCCACAGGCCGTACTGGGAAAATTCTTCGCAGCATGGCTGTTTTTGTTTATCGCACTGCTGCTGACCGTCACGATGCCCCTGACCGTCATTTACCTCGGCTCACCCGACATCGGCGTAATGCTCTGCGGCTATCTCGGCGCTTTGCTCATGGCCGGCGCATTCCTGGCCGTGGGCTGCTTCTTCTCCGCGCTGACAAGAAACCAGATTATCAGCGCCATTCTCACCTTCGCCGCGATATTCCTGCTGTACTTCTTATCGATGCCATCCACCCTCGACTACTTATCCGACTTCCTGCCGCGCGGGATGCTCTCGGTGATTGAGGGCATGTCGCTGCTCGGGCATTTCGAATCCATCCAGAAAGGCCTGCTCCAGCTAAGTGACATCTTATACTTCGCCCTGCTCATATTCGGCTGGGTCATCGCGTGCATGGTTGTTCTTGACGAAAGGAAGACCGCATAATGAAAAGAACGCTCAAAACCATCATCGCCGTCATATTCATAGGTATAATCGTATTCTCTGCAATCAGCATCACACAGGACCTGTTCAAGAACGTACGCCTCGACGCTACGGACAAAAAACTCTATTCACTGTCGGACGGCACAAAGGCCATCCTCGCCAGGCTCAATCAGCCGATTAAGATGAAGCTTTATTACACCAGGACCGCCGCAATGAAAGGCCCCGACCAGATTCGATTCTTTAACAACTACGCGTCCTTCGTCGAGTCCCTGCTGAACGAGTACGTCTCGCAGGCAAATGGAATGGTGCAGCTCGAAGTGATTGACCCTCGGCCGTTCACCGACGAAGAGGCCGACGCCATGCGCTACGGCCTGAGGCGAATACCCATGAGTCAGGAAGAAAGTTTCATCTTCGGCATGGTCGTGCAAACGCCCTTCGGCGCCACCAAAAACATCCCGCTCTTCTCACCGGACCGGCAGAACTTCGTCGAGTACGACATCAGCTATTTGATTGACACCGCCACCAGGCGACAAAAGAAAAACGTCGGCGTACTTAGCTCACTGCCCGTCATGGGCGAAGTCAGCGAATATATGGCACGAATGATGGCGATGCAGGGCCGCCAGCCGCAGAGCTCCTGGACAATCGTCGAGCAGCTCCGCACAAAATATAACGTAAAGCAAATCGAATCCCAGACCGACGCTATCGAGGGCGTCGATATCCTGCTCGTAATTCACCCCAAGGACCTGCCCGAACAAACCTTATTTGCTATCGACCAGTTCGTTCTTAAAGGCGGACGCCTTATCGTATTCGTCGACCCCTACTGCCTCGCCGACCGGCCCCGGCAGCAGACTATGATGCAGGCCGATGTGGGCAGCGGCTCGAACCTCGATATACTGATGAAAAACTGGGGCCTGAAGATGCCCAATATGACCTTCGCCGGCGACAGGAAGCTGGCCCTAACCGCAGCCCCGGACAACAGACCCGAAAAAATCATCGCTTTCCTCGGATTGACCAAAGCGGATGAATGCTTCAATAAAGACAGCGTAATTACCGCCGAACTCAACGAAATCAGATTAATCTTCGCCGGTGCCCTGCAGCAAACTGCCCTGCCCGAAGGCAATGACATCAGCATCGAACGAACACCTCTTATAAGTACAACATCCCGCGGCAACACATGGACGGTCGACAACCCCTATGAGCTTTTGGCCCTCAACCCCTCGCGATTGATGGAAAAATTCTTCGACGGCGCCGAGCCGGTTCACATGGCCTATCTCGTCAGCGGACGATTCGCCTCAGCCTTTCCCGAAGGCATTAAAATTAAAAACGAATCCGACCCCAACGCCAAACCGGATTTAGTAACCGGCCTGACCGTCTCAAAAGAAGATTCACAGATTGTCGTCTTCAGTGACGTCGATTTCATAACGGACGACATGGCTTACGATAACACGTTCTTCGGCAAGATTGCTTTGGGCGACAACGCAAATGTCGTCCTCAATGCGATAGACAGTCTCGGCGGCTCAGCCGACCTGGTCGCCGTAAGGTCGCGAGGCACCATTACACGAAATTTCGAGGTCGTCGACCAAATCGAAGCCGAAGCAGAAAAATCAGTGACGCAGCAGGAACAGGCCATCAACGCCGAAATTGCCGCGTATCGACGCGAGCTTGAGAAAATCCTCAGCACCGCAAAACAGGGCCAGGAGGAAATCATCGGCAGTTCGATTCTGCAGAAAAGGGCCGAGCTGGAGGTCGAAATTCGCGAAGCAGAAAAACGCCTGCGACAGGTCAGGCGGGACGCATATCAGGGAATCGAGAATCTCGGCGACAAACTGCGAAATCTCAACACCCTGCCAGGCCCCATTCTCATTCTGCTCGTCGCTGTGATTCTCGGCATATACAGAAGCACAAGAAAAAGACACTACGTCAGAGGCGGCAGTGACAGTTAGTCGAACTTTCTAACGGAGCTTTCCATAATGAGTAACAAAAAGCTTTCTCAACTCGCCGTAGCAGCGGCAATAGCCCTTATCGCAGCCGTTGCCGTGAACTATATCACTAATCGACCCAAACAGGCCCCGCACAGCAGAACCTATCTTATCCAGGGACTCGACCCCAGCATGGTGGCGGGTATCCTTATAAGCGCAAACAACGATTCCATTAATCTCCAGCGCCGCGGAACAACTTTTGTCGTCGCCGAAAAGGACAATTACCCCGCGACAACCGAACGGATTAACGAACTGTTCACCGAAGTGCTGGACATAAAAACAAAAGAGCTGATTACTGATAAATCCGAAAACCATCCCGGCCTCGAAGTCACCGAAGACAAAGCCGGGGACATCGTTCGGTTTTTCGACAAAGACGCCAATACGATTACCGGTGTGGTTATAGGAAAACGTATCGAAAGCGACGACGCCTACGTCCGCCTGGCCGATTCTGACCGGGTTTACCTGTGCGAAAACGTGCCCCAGGTCCGTACCAACGCCATGGACTACATCGACCAGCAGCTTATCTCTGTAAAACGGGAAAATATAATCAGCGTGACAGTCACCGACGTCAACGGCCTTACCTACACCATCGAATCCGAACCCAACAGCAGCGAGTTCAAGCTCGCCGGCGGCTCACCTCAGGGCAAAAAGTTAAGTCACCGTGCAAAGTCGGTATTCGACGCCCTTGTCTCTCTGCGATTCGACGACGTCTTCGGCGCGGGCTCCGAACCGAACAACCTGACCTTTAACCGTACCTACATATGCAGGCTGAATGACTCAACCGAATACATCCTCAAGCTCGCAAAGACAAAACGCAAAACTTACATCACCTGCAGCGCGATATTCACCGATACCGAAGAAATACTTCTCGATAGAAGGGATTCGGACGAACAGCTGAAGAAAAAAGAGGTAAAGCTGCTGGCCCGAGACGCCGTTGGAAAATTCAACGCAACCTGCAAAGCCTGGGTCTACGAAATACCGTCGTGGAAAGCTGAAAACCTCACCAAACCGCTCGACGATATTCTCGAAGACATCAAAAAAGAAGAAACCAAAAATTCAGAAGAATGATTCGGATTTTTTTGATTTTTAATCTTTGCCTTTTCTTTCAATATCTTTGAGCAAAACATTCGCCGGCGATTTCTTGATTTCCTCTGCAAATGTTGAAAGGCAGTCTGAAAGTTTTTTAAGCCCGTGCGTCTCGGCGACAGGTATATCATTTTTGCCGCTTTCTTCCATCGACCTGACCACATACTCCACTGAAATCATCGAGACATCGACAGCCGGCTGATACGCATCTTCCTTGCCCTCGCTGCTCCTCACCTCTGACAGCACGCCGGCCTTGACTAATTCGAACAACTGCTGCCTTACAAGGCGAATCGGGATTTCCAGCTTATGTGCAACCTCTGCCGAGCTGCGAGGCTTTTGAGCCGTGCAAAAATCCTTCACTAGTGCGTGCGTAATTTCAAGCGAAATCAGTTTCTTAAATGAATAGCTCGTCTGCAGGCAGTCCGGCTCGAACTCGTACGTCTCTACATTCTGATGTGCAAACGAAAGCTCCGCGCCGAACAAAACTACCAGCCAGCTAAGATATACCCACAGCAGGAACAACGGCAGCGCCGCGAAACTACCGTAGATTGCACCGTACCTGGCCGCGCCGATTTGAGAAGCGATATAGCCCCACTGGACCAGTTGAAATATAGTTCCTCCGATAATCCCCGCAAACAGAGCGGACCTGAAATGGACTTTTGTGTTCGGTATGAACATGTAAACGAACGTAAACACCAGCCAGATAGCGCAGTAAGGCAGCAGCCATATTATAAAGACCACTAAAGGGCCGAGGAAACCGAGAACAGGGTAAGCACCTGCCGCATCCTGCAGCCTGCTGCTTACGATGACCGTCATACTGCTGGAAACCACCAGCATAAAAGGGCAAAGCAGCACCAAAAACAGATAGTCACTTAACCGCCTTGAAAAACTCCTTGGCTTTTTTACTCCCCATATCGTATTAATCGAATTCTCAACGTTGCCTAATAATCTCAGCACAGCAAGCAGCAGGAAAATCACACCGACCCCGGCGATAAAACCGCCGTTGGCGTTCGACAGCAGCGTATTGGCGAAGGTAATTATCTTATCCGCCACATCTTCCTGGCCATACAGCCATCCCCTCACCCGTTCATCGAGAAGTTTCTCGTATCCGAACCCCTTTGCGATACCAAACAGAAGCGCGATAATCGGAACTATCGTAAGCAATGTAAAATAAGTCAAAGCAGACGCGCGGAACTTGCACTGGTCCTCGATAAATCCGCGGATGGACAAAAGAAAGGTGCGAAGCTGCTTAAACAAAAATGATTTCGAACGAGGCAGCTTGTTCAGACGCAATCGCCATATCTCGGTCGTCAGAAAATGCGTTATCTTCGACAGCATAATTACCTGCTCCTTAATGTATACATCCCTGCTTTGTCCCCTCAGATTATCCTTTGAACCGACAACCCCGTCAAACACTTAATTACCATCCCGGCCGAAGCAAAAAATCTTTGTGGTTATAGCCGGCTTATAATAAGCCCTTGCAGACAACAACAAAAGGCGTCATAATTACGGCTGTAACGGCGTCTGAATCCCAAAATATTAAAAGTTTTAATTTTAGCTGACTTTCCCGGCCGGATGGAGCGTTTCGTGTAATGGGCGGAAAAATTAAAAAAAAGCTGATAATATTCGTATCGGGCTTTGGCTTAATTGCATTGGCGCTCTTTGCTGTGTCACTTTATATATTGAGCAAACCATTAAAAAGCAAAGTTGTTCGAATCCATGACGTGGCACATAGAAAAACGATACTGCTCAAAAATGCCCCGGATACATTTACTACTCACATTTCTCTGTTTATCACCGGCCACCTGGATGGAACTGCAATGATACACCAGTGCCGTGTAACCGGTAAAAAGGACACAACTTACTACATTAAAGAAGGAGACGTATGTTTTAAAATATCGAGAGATTGGTATGAAAATGAATGTATAATCGAATATGAACCAATTAACGTTGCATCCGGCGAATTAACAATAGAATACAGCTTCGGCTTTCTGGACTCGCAATGCGAAAATACAACTGCACCGGACACCGTACCCCGTCTTTTCGACGAAATAAGAGCCGGAAACCTTGAACAGGTAAAATCTCTGCTGGCAGAAACGCCGCAGCTGCTCAATGCATACTATGAAGGCGTTAATCCTTTACACCTTGCGACCATATACGGACACAAGGAGCTATCCGAATTCCTGATTAACAACGGCCTTGAAGTAAATGATAAGACGGCTTATGGCAGTTATACTGCATTGCATATGGCGGCCGCGCATGGGCACACCGACCTGGCCAAATTCCTGGTCGATAATGGAGCTGATGTAAACGCACTGGACTATTCCTGCCAAACCCCTCTATACCTGGCGGCCGACAGAGGACACATAGAAATCGTTGATTTTCTCATCTCGAAAAAAGCGGACATGGAAACTGTCGAGAAAACTTTTGGCTGGACTCCACTCCATGTAGCCGCCATTCGCGGACATCATCAGATAGTAGAGCTGCTTCTATCCAACGGCGTAAACGTCAATACCGGGGACAATAAGGGCAGAACAGCTCTCGACCTGGCCCTTGATAATCACCGTCAGGAGATGGCTGACCTGCTGATAAAATATATGGACTCATCCGAGTAAGACGCCATACCTACCGTCGAAAGGCGTCCATCAGTTGTGTAAACTCATCGAACAGATAGCTCGAATCGTGCGGCCCAGGCGACGCCTCCGGATGATACTGAACACAAAACGCCGGAACATTCCTGCAGCGGAAACCCTCCAGCGTATTATCGTTGAGATTCATATGCGTTATCTCGACGTCCTTATCTCTTAACGAATCTATATCGACGCAAAACCCGTGGTTCTGACTTGTAATTTCTATCGCACCTGTCCTGAGGTTCTTGACCGGATGATTCGCGCCGTGATGCCCGAACTTCAGCTTATAACTGCTGCCCCCGAGCGCAAGACCGAGAAGCTGATGCCCTAAACAAATCCCGAAAACCGGCACCTTGCCAAGCAGACCTCGTATAGCATCGATTGCATACGACACCGGCCCGGGGTCGCCAGGCCCGTTACTCAAGAAAACTCCGTCAGGCTTCTGCTGCAAAATCTCCTTAGCCGTCGATTGCCCCGGCATCACAATCACCTCACAACCGTGCGACCGCAGCAGCCGCAGAATATTCTGCTTGATGCCGTAATCCAGCGCCGCCACTTTATATTTGGTCGCCGGCTTGAGCTCCTCATCCTTGATTACGTCCACCACCCCCTTGTCCCACTTATAAGGCTTCTTCACGGCGACGCTCTTTACAATGTCCCTGTCAACCAACCCGGGATATTTGGCGAGTTTCTCTTTCAATACATTTATCCGCTGCTCAGCCGAGCTGATAATCCCGCGCAGTGCGCCCATCTGGCGGATATGCTTGACGAGTTTGCGCGTATCAATCCCTTCGAGTCCGACCACGTTATTCTTCTTGAGGTATTCGCCGAGAGTATGTTTATTCCGCCAGTTGCTCGGGTACTCGCAATATTCCCTGACCACGAACCCGCTGGCAAAAATCCTGCGAGACTCCACGTCCAGCGAATTCGTCCCGTAGTTGCCTATCAGAGGATACGTCATCGTAATAATCTGCTCATGATACGACGGGTCGGTCAGTATCTCCTGGTAGCCGGTCATCGCCGTATTGAACATGACCTCACCGCACCGGGTGCTCTTTGCCCCGAAGCTCCTGCCCTTGAACACCGTCCCGTCTTCTAATAACAATACCGCGTTCATATTTAAATCCTTTGTCATTCCTGCGTAACCAGGAATCCAATTCGTTTAGCAGTCGCCGGTCTGCCCGCCGTAGTCTCGACGAAGACGGGTACGGCGACTTGGTTAGCCCCCAGGTTTATCCTGGGGGTTTTATATTAAAAACTCGTCGCACAGCGACTCCACACCTTTACATTTTTACTTTTAACTTTTTACTTACTTATAATACAACTGCACCGCCTTAACATCTACCTTCTGTTTCCGCAGCGCGTCTATCGCCTTGACCACTGCCATCGCCCCGCGCATCGTCGTCACATAAGGCACCTGCCTGTCGAGCGCCGTCCGCCGTATAGAGAACGAATCGGTGATTGTCTGCTTACCCACAGTGGTATTGATAATCAAGTCAAGCTCTCTGTTGATTATCAAATCCACAACGTTAGGCCGCCCTTCAATCACCTTCAGCACAAACTCCGCAGGAACATTATTATTTATAAGATTTATGCACGTCCCCTTGGTCGCGGCAATCTTAAATCCCATCGCCGCCAGGTCACGCGCCACCTGTACGCTCCTTGGCTTATCCGCGTCCTTAACGCTGATAAAAATCTTACCCTCCGTCGGCAGCGTATTGCCCGCCGCTATCTGGCTCTTGGCAAATGCAATCCCGAAATCACTGCTGATTCCCATCACCTCCCCGGTACTCAGCATCTCCGGCCCGAGCAGCGTATCAATACCCGGAAATTTCAGAAATGGAAACACCGCCTCTTTAACAGAAAAGTAACTACGCTCGACCTCTTTTGTAAAGCCCAGCTCATCTAATGTCATACCCGTCATTACCTTCGCCGCTAATTTCGCCAGCGGTACACCTATCGCCTTGCTGACAAACGGTATCGTTCGCGACGCTCGCGGGTTAACTTCGAGTATGTAAATCTCGTCGTCCTTAACGGCGAATTGAATATTAAGAAGTCCCTTAACCTTCAATTCTTTGGCAAGCTGCTTCGTCTGCTTCTTAATCTGCTCTATGACCTTCTTTTTCAGCGAGACCGGCGGCAGCACGCACGCACTGTCACCCGAATGCACACCCGCCTCCTCGATATGCTCCATTATCCCGCCGATTACCACGCGATTACCGTCGCTTATCGCATCGACGTCCAGCTCCGTCGCGTCATCGAGAAATTTGTCTATAAGAATCGGATGCTCGCCCGATGCCTCAATCGCGTTAGCCACGCACGCCTTCAGCGACGTCTCGTCGTGCACAACCTCCATCGCCCGCCCGCCGAGTACAAAACTCGGCCGAATCAACAGCGGATAACCTAAGCGCTTGGCGATTTTCAAAGTCTGCTCATAGTTCATCGCCGTGCCGCTGTAAGGCTGGCGCAATCGGAGCTTCTCGACCAGCCGGTTAAATCGTTTGCGGTCCTCAGCAAGGTCGATACTGTCCGGGCTCGTCCCGATGATTTTCACGCCCGCCTTTTCCAGCGACACCGCCAGTTTCAAAGGTGTCTGCCCGCCGAACTGAACAATCACTCCGTCGGGCTTTTCCGTCTCGACGATATTCATCACGTCCTCGAACGTCAACGGCTCGAAGTACAGCCGGTCGCTTGTATCGTAGTCCGTACTGACCGTCTCCGGGTTGCAGTTGACCATTATCGACTCGACCCCGATTTCCCGAAGCGCGAACGCCGCGTGCACACAGCAGTAATCGAACTCAATCCCCTGCCCAATCCGGTTAGGCCCGCCGCCTAAAATAATCACCTTCCTGCGATTCGTCGGCTGCGCTTCGCATTCTTCTTCATACGTCGAATAAAGATAAGGCGTATGCGCCTCGAACTCCGCACCGCACGTATCGACCGTCTTGTAAACAACTTTTATACCCGCCGCCAGCCGTTTCTTCCGCACCGCAAGTTCATCACTGCCGATTTTAGCCGCGATATATTTGTCGCTGAAACCGTATTCCTTGACCTTACGCAGAAAACCCGCGCTCATCCTGCTGAGCCTGGTCGACGCGATTTTCTTTTCGACCTTGATAATGTCCTTGATGTTATTAAGGAACCACGGGTCGATTTTCGTCAGCTCGAACAATTCCTCGACCGGTACCTTCCGTCGCAGCGCCTCCGCCACGTACCATATCCGGTCCCAGCGGTTCCTCTTGAGCTTCTCTTTAATCTCACCCGTAGTCAGCCCCGCGTCGATATGTTTCGCGTCGAGCGAATACCGGTCGACTTCCAGCGACCGAATCGCCTTTTGCATCGCCTCCTTGAACGTCCTGCCGATAGCCATCGCCTCGCCGACCGACTTCATCTGCACCGTCAGCTCCGCTTTTGTCTGCCGGAACTTCTCGAACGTAAACCGGGGCCACTTCACCACGCAGTAATCAATCGTCGGCTCGAAGCACGCCGGCGTCTTCTTCGTAATATCATTGGTTATCTCATCCAGCGTATAACCCACCGCCAGCAGCGACGCAATCTTCGCAATCGGAAAACCTGTAGCCTTGCTGGCCAGCGCACTGCTGCGGGAAACACGGGGGTTCATTTCGATTACGTATAATTTGCCGTTATTCGGATTGACCGCAAACTGGATGTTCGACCCGCCCGTCTCCACGCCGATGGCCCGCATAATCTTCAGCGACGCGTCCCGCATTATCTGGTATTCCTTATCGGTCAGCGTCTGGGCCGGCGCCACAGTTATACTGTCGCCCGTATGAATCCCCATCGCATCGAGGTTCTCAATCGGACATACTATGACCACATTATCCCTTACATCGCGCATTACCTCCAGCTCGTATTCCTTCCAGCCTATAACCGACTCCTCAACAAGTACCTGATTCTTCGGGCTGAGGTCCAGACCCCAATTTACATATTTCTCGTACTCAGCCATATTGTACGCGACGTTGCCGCCGGTCCCGCCGAGTGTATAAGACGGACGGATAATGGCCGGGAATCCTACGAGCTCGATAATCTTTTCGGCCTCGTCCCACGAATGGGCGTAGCCGCTCTTCGGCACCTCCAGTCCGCACTGCTCCATAGTTTTTTTGAATTTGTCGCGCTCCTCGGCCTTTTTGATGCACTTAAGATTTGCGCCAATCATTTTGACGCCGTACTTTTTTAAGACGCCGCTCTCAGCCAGGGCCACCGCGGTATTAAGGCCGGTCTGCCCGCCCAGGGTCGGCAAAAGGCTGTCCGGCCGTTCCTTTTTGATTATCATCTCGACTATTTCGGGTGTAATCGGCTCGATGTACGTGCGGTGGGCCAGTTCCGGGTCGGTCATTATCGTAGCCGGGTTGCTGTTGACCAGAATGACCTTGAAGCCTTCTTTTTTGAGCACCTTGCAGGCCTGCGCTCCGGAATAGTCGAACTCACAGGCCTGGCCGATGACAATCGGCCCGGAACCTATTATCAGTATCTTCTTTATATCCTTACGCTTAGGCATAATTTACTAACTTCCATTAACCGCAGAGTCCGCTGAGCTCACAGAGAAAAAAATAGTCAGAAAAAACCTTCTTATTTCCACCGTTACATTATATAGGCTCTGCGTTCTTTGCGTTCTCCGCGGCAAAAATGACTATATTTCGCCAATACCTAAAAAAAACGCCCTCCAGTCGCAGGGCGTCGCGTTCATAACACTTACTTTTAGCACCGAATTTATAGCTCATTAAAAACGAGAGTTTACAGGTTCGTCGGGGGTATGGCAATGGTTTTTTCAAAATTTAATTGCAGAGGAGTTAACCACCAAAACACTAAGGGATTTGATGCGGCATCTACGATGCCTGTGTGTTTTTCGCGGACATGCCACTTTTTTATTGCGAGTTTCAAGATTTTTCTTTTTAATTTTGATAATTACTGCAGAAGTGTATAATTGCATAAGCATATGCATATATACTTATAGCGTGTTTTGTATTGGAAAGAAATTTTGAAAGGTTTATTGCTATGGCTAATGCGGCTGAATTGGCAAGAATATTTAAGGTGTTGTCGGTTGATGCAAGAGTTCGTATCGTGCAGCTTCTCAGGCGAAAGTCTTTATGTGTAACAGAATTGACCGGACCGCTCGGTATAACACAAGCTGCGACATCTCAGCATCTCAGAGTTCTTAAAGATGCCGGAGTAGTGTGGTGTCAGAAACGAGGATATAACGTTTATTACAGCCTCGATAAACGAAATGTTGCAAGAATATGCAAAGCAGTAAACGGATTATTGAATATAGACAGTGATTGAGAATGCTGGTTTTTGCTTTGTATAAGTATATGCATATATACTTATGGAGTGATTTATTGCCTGATGGTTATTGGCGGGATGGTTAGGTGTTGTTTGTGAATGGCAGATGGTGATGGCGAATTGGGGAGACTTTAATCTTCCGCCGCCCGTTGGGCTATGGAGGGCGGGCTGTTAATTAGAATTATGCTTCAATGTTTACGGCGGATGCTGTTGTATATAAGTATATGCATATATACTTATGGAGTGTTTTATCTTTCTGGTTTTTAGGAATTGATTTATACCCGGTTTCGTCCCGATAAAAGGCATCGGGACTACGCCGAGGCAGGCAGGTTGCGTGGATTTTTAACACAGAGATTTTTCATAGCCACAGAGCACATCCGCCGTCGCCGAAGGCTATGGCGGGACAGGCAGGATAAACAAGATAATTCAACAACAACTAATCTAGCGGAGTTGGGTTGGGTCAGTAGTCGCTTGGTTCTTTTTAACAGATAGTGCTTTTAATGCTGCCTGACATGCTTAAATTTCTTATAATAAAAAGTCCCGATTTATCGGGTTTTCTTTTTCCCCGGTATGGTGTTCCTATATTACCGCCTATTTATTTTAAGGGACAACTTCATAATGGTCTTCAGTTACGAGATATGCGCCATTCTGAAAAGGGATAACTGTTGTGTGGACCAAATTCTTTTCGTTATGTAAGTAGAACTCGATAACTACTTGGCCAGTACCTCTCAATGTTTGCGGTGACGGTAGTGCATAACGAACATAATACATTTTTTTCTCACCCATAGACATTACAAAAATAGCTGGTTTTACCATCCCTTCCGCCCTGCCCTCAATTATAAGTAATTCTCTATAACCAACAGTGGTGCCACTAGGGTTATCAACAGTATTATCAAATGATATAGAAATTTGGTTTTTTTCCTGATTTACGTTGACTTGGTAAACTACCTTGCCTGCCGCATGGGCAACAGAACACACAAAAAGACAAAGCACAATTCCTAAAAGCCTGTTTTTTAAGTTCGGACGAAACATTTTTTATCCTCCAATAAAGTGATTCGATAAACTGGTCTTATCTTCTATTTACTTTAACAAACAACAATTAACCGTCGTTTTTATATAGCTTATCCATTACCCATACCTGAAAATCATTAGTTACACTTTAAATCGATTTAATCTATGCGGGTGATTTTCAAAATCCCTCTCGCTCCAGAAGGCACCATTTCAATCAGACTTTATCTCAGCAAAAACTTTGCTGTGTCCCCCGCCTTGCTCTGCATGCGCAGCCCCTTCTTCAATACTTCGAGCGAGTGTCATGCAAAGCTTGATATCGTAGCCAGCCCCATAAGGTACTGGGACCTTGACCGTAGCTTTCCCAGAGCTTCCCGGACTTTTTGGGGGTACACCTTGGTAAAAGGTAGTTATCACACGCCCACCTCGCATTATGTGCAGTTGAACTATGGGGGTTCTGTAATCATTCCACGCCCGGTAGTTAAAAGAGAAAGTTACTTCCCTTTTGCTTTGGTCTACCGTAGCCTTGATATTTGTGAGTTCTGCACAACAATCTCCTTCTGTAGTGATCCGTACGGAGTTGTCTACATTACCCGAAACCGCAGCGTAAGATTGCTGCAACGGACCAAGAAGAGCAACTGTAACAAGTACTATAAACCCACAAGATATTTTCAAATTCGGAATCATAAGATATTCTCCTTTAATTACTTGTATGGCCTACTCCACCCGTAAAATCTGAGTGGGACCAAACATGGCCCAAGCCCAGATCGGCAAAGGTTCTTGATACAAGCTATCAAATTTTCCATTTGACACTTCCATCTGGATTTAGAAGCACGATCCCAGTGTTACCGGAGGCATCCACGCCAATGTCGATTCGTTTTCTGCCATCCATATCAAAAATGAGTAATGCATTTGCCCTGCCGTTGAATTTATCAACACCCATGTCGAATCTTACTATGTTGTTTCGGTCACGGATGATGAGTTGCTCCTGAATAGTCTGCATTCCAGCCAAAATGATAACCAGGCCAAGCAGACAAAAAAATACAATCCCACATTTCAATCTTCGATTCTGTACTTCTAGTTTCTCGATTCGTTGTTTGAAACTTAACTCCCCTTTCGACTTCGATTTCATAATCGTTCTCCTTTCTTTACTTGTAAAAAACCCCTCTTTCCAGAAAGTCTGAGATGAATAAAACACGGTCCGGGCATAAATCAGCAACGGTAACTATTTGCGACTCATGTAGATATTTACTTCATACACATTTGGTTTGCCAGCATCTAACTTTTCCGAACTATTGTCGTTGTAAGCCCATCCGCCAAGACACACAACTTTATAATAGTACCTGATTCGCGTAGAGTTGTTTGGCTCCTTGGGCTTGAATATCGGAGCCTGCCAAGTATATTTACCATAGCTGTTGGCCGTTTGTCCATCACGACTTACTACTCCTGTTTGAATCGTATTACCGTTATCGATTTCTTCCAAGAGTAGTAATTCTATGTTCCAATTAGTGCGGACTGGTGGGACAGCTTGGGCTTGGGAAGGGGAAATACTAACACTGATAGTTACATAGTTACTTTCACTTGCAATTAGCTGGAGGCTAAATGCAAGCAGTATGGTTGTACACAGGCATGCTACTATTCTTTTTTTCATTTTTTGTCTCCGTTACTGTTTCCTTTGATTCTACATGTTTCCGCAATATCTTTTTCGTTTTGACCTCCTTTACATTAACTGCCATTTTGGGTTTGACAAAAATTCTACTAATGTTGTAATTCTCAATGACTACTTCAACTTTTTGGTCGGAAAGTCATTCTAATATGGTATGTGGTTTGCTTTTTAGTAAGACCTGTGGCTTGCAATTGATAGCTGCCACCTTTTCTTAGAACCGCTCCCGCATAATTTACGCGACTTGTTCCTATGACCGATTTTGTCTTAAGGTCTATTATTTCGAGATGGACGGCCGTTTTTGCTCTGTCCCCCTTTTCAGGGTCCCAATTCCACATATCCAACGTTGAATCTTGAATTCCTTTCCATGAGATAGCCTTAGCGGATTTTTCATTCATGTCTAACGTAACCACCCACATGGACTCAAAACCATCTTTTCCTTTATCTTTTCCAAATGATAGTTTGGTTACAGTCACCAAGCATAAAACCGGAAGAATTAACAGCGTGATGATTGTTGCGGTACGCATTTTTTTGAAACTTGCCATTTTTGCTTTTACCTCCCTTTACATTAATTTTTTCGTATTACTTTCCAGCGTAATGGAAAATGCAAAACACAATACTTCATCAACAACAAAAGTCTCACGCCGATTAATATTCTTAGTTTACTTTTAAAACTTTAGACACCTTACTAACCGGACTTGTGCGATTAGTAGTGTATAACTCGTAACAAAACTTTACACTACCCGGACCTGTCAACCTATACGTGTATACCTGACGCAATTTGCTATTGGCTGCCACGGTATCCGTAGCCGATCCCTTTTCAGACTTATTACCATAATTATCAACTGTATAATCCTCAACAACAATCTCTACACGTCTCTTCGAGTTGTTTGCAACAGTAACGTACACAAAAATTACTTCGCCCTGTTTTGCTTCATTCGTTGTCTCGCCGTTAACAACAAAATATAGTTCTGTGAAACCGACCTCCCTGGCAGTGGCTAAAGCAGGTAGCGAGAGTAGGACAAGCGTTAACAACACGGCCCCTAAAAGGCATTTTCGTATTATAGTTTTCATGATTTACTCCTTTCCCTTATAAGAGCCAGATTTCCTATGCAACCAAACCTTTCAATTGATTATCGATTGTTGATTAATGACTATTTCAATCTGCGCAATCCGCACCTCAAAATCCTCGTAAATCCATAGGTGCTAACCAGAGTTGCTCCGCCTTGTTGTTTCCCAAAGCCCCCGCAGCACATGAGCGGGGTATTGTCCCTTGCCAAAGAAAATCCTACAACTAATGGGTATTTAAGGCAAGCAAAATCCTTAGTGGAATTGGGTGATAAATATTCCCCCGTCGCGATAAAAACCCCCAGGCTGGCCTGGGTGCTAAACAAAAAAAGAACACAATCCCGCAATAAATTGCGGGGCTAATTTTTTCACCCGAAAACGTTGGTTTTGGCCTGAAAACCCCGATAAAAGACATCGGGGGAAAGAATTTTTGTTAATTTTACAAAAAACACTTGACAAATATTAAGTGATTACTTAAAATATATAATAGTTCGGCAGCAGCCGAACGGAAACAGTCCCAGGAGGGACAAGGCATTTGTTCGTATCGCGTACTTCGTATTGCGTATCGCGAAGAACGACAAATCAAAACAGCATTTCACAAGTGCGCAAGTCATTGTCGCAGTAGCGACAAGTTCGGCAAGCAAGCAGGCCAAGGCTTCAGTTCCAGAAGGAACAAGGCAATTGTTCGTATCGCGTATTGATTACCACGTATCGCGAAAAGAAAAGTCAAATCTATAACTCAAAATTAAGCATTTGCCATTCCTAAACCCTGGAGGTCATTATGGTCTGTTATCGAATCAAATTTCGTTTGCCCGCTCAATTAGACAAAATCCTCGTCGCCCCGCTGCTATTGGCCCGGCGTGTTTGGTACGGCTATGCGTTTAGCCGGATACCATTAGCCAATTCCCAAAAGTACGCTATTGTCGATGTTGAAGATTACTACGAACTGTCGCAATATACGTGGTGGGCGTTCGAGAAAAACGGCCTATACAAAGCTCTTCGTTTGACGAAAGAATTATCCTGGAAATGCCCGATTTTTATGCATCGTGAAATCATAAACGCGCCCAAAGGCAAGCTGGTCGACCATATAAACCTGAACGGACTTGACAATCGAAAGGTCAATCTACGGTTAGCAACGGTTTTACAGAACAACAGGAATCAGCGAGGTCAGAACAAAACTTCGAAGTACAAGGGAGTTTACTACAACCGACAGATGAAACGCTGGATAGCTAAAATCGGCAGAAATTACAGGAATATACACCTTGGCTGTTTTAAGAACGAGATTGAGGCGGCGCGGTCGTACGACGCAGCAGCGAAGAAATATTACGGTGAATTTGCGTATCTGAACTTTCCGCCTGAGAAAAAAGGGAAAGGGCTTAAATATATACTGGAATCCGCATTGACAAGGCTGCGCAGAAGCTGCGGTGAAGGTTAATAATTACGGCAGTGATTTCCCTTGCTTTTTACCAGAACATCATCAAAAATGCTGCTGGAACAGGCAGGAACTACCATTATTTGAAAATTCATAAGGAGACGCCAAATGGAAAGGATTCGATTTTCCCCACTCGTATTAGCTATTCTATGGATTTGTTCGTTTGCGCTGCTCGCAGAATCCTGCGACCAGCTCGAGTTTAAAGAACTCAAAAAGGCCAAAGAAGACATTGACGGCAAAGCTGTAATGGTCAAGGCCGGATTGGGAGAACTCGACAGCGGAGCGTTCGAACTCGACGATAAGGGCATTACCGCCGACAAATACACGGCAGTCGAGCTATACAGACCGGGAAAAACAAAAGAAAAATTCAATGCCTACCTCCCTAAAGACTCATCCGTTATCCGGATGTACAAAAATTACGGCTCCGGTGAGCAGCTCCAAAAGACATGTGACGAAGACCGGGCCGTCGGCGTTTCGGGAACCGTCTATTATGTCGGCGGAAAAGATTATCCGGTGGCAATGGTAATCGACGATATCGAAGCGACCAGGGAAAGGCCCGAAGGCAACCTGCGATATTCTATTACCGTCACCAATTTTGAAAACAAGGCCGGCTGGCGCGGACAATGGGACATCGGCGACGGCTTCACGGAAATCATGACAAACGCTCTGCAGGAGTCCGGCTGGTTCATCGTCCTCGGTGATACAGAGATGCGTCAGGAGGCGATGGCTGAACAGGACTTCGGCGCCAGCGGCCGCACCGCAGGCGGCAAAAAGACCCCCAAAATAGGACGCATGACTCCTGCGCAACTGCTCGTTAAAGGGGCCATTACACACGTCCAGAACTCCACCACTGGCGGAGAAGGCGGAATAAATATCCGGGGCATCCAGCTGGGCGGTGCAAAAGACCGTGCGGAAATCAATATCACTATTTATCTTGTCGATTCCGAAACCGGACAGGTCAAAGCCTCGACCGACGTCGTAGGAAAATCAGACCGAAAAGCAGGCACGGTAGGATACTTCGGCGGGGGACTGAAGGGAGTAACCGGCGCCCTATCGGGACACAAAGTTGATAACGTCGGCAAAGCCTGTGAAGACGCCGTCAGCCAGGGTGTCGATTTCCTCATCAAGCAGCTTGAGGGTATCCCGTGGGAAGGTAGTATCGCCCTGGTAAAAGACGACAAGATAATTATCAACCGGGGCGAGCGCGAAGGCGTAAAGGTCGGCCAGAAATTCAGCGTCGGCTCCGTCGAAGAGCTTGTTGACGAAGATACAGGCGAAGTCCTCGACGTGGATATGACGCAGGTCGGCCTTATCGAGGTTACCGAGGTAAAGCAAAAAATCGCATATTGCAAGGCCCTCGAAGGCGGTGACCAAATCGCCAAAGGTATGACCATCCAGCCGGAAGATTAAGTTAGACCAAAGACCAAAGATTAACCACTGATTCTAACCGCGGATTTCGCGGATTCGCGCGGATTTCTCAATCTGTAATTTTCAATACTTGTCCGCCGTAGTCTTGACGAAGGCGGATTTTTTACCACGGCATAGTGCTTGCTGCGGCATAGTCCTACGAAGCCGAGAAACGACGCCGGGCATTCCTACATACTTAAAATAGACAGCCGTCGAAGTTCTCCCTCCAATTCTCGTTACGGCACAGGTTCGCCTTTACCTATGAGGTGCCCGGACCGGCCGAACCTCGCATTCAGGAAAAACAAAAGCGCTGTCCACAAAATAACAAAAGATGCCTCAATCCCAATCACAACCCACGAAGACGGAGTCAGCCCGTCAGGACCGCGGATTATTACAATGATAACTCCTGCTGCAAAACTTAATAGAAAAACTACAGGAAGTGTTATAAGTGAAAGTACGCCAAGAATCATCGCCTCTCGACCAACTAAATAACCTTTTTTACCCATAGGCCATTTTCGCTTTATCAGCGTATATATGCCGAGAATAGTCAGACCAATCTCGATACCAAGTATCATTTCTTCTCTCCTGTCATAACATTATATTGCCCGCCACTGCCCTGCGGCACATTACGGGTGAAAGAATCAAGGGAAGCTCGCTCTGAGGCATATTATCTCCCGATTCCCGTCAAAGACAAGGAGGAAAATAGGGTACTCCGTAAGGAGTCCATAGGACAGCGTACAGGGTTCAGGGTACAGAAACAAGGACGATTAATTATATCTCTGGCCCTTGATGTCTAATTAAATCTGTGCCAATCTGTGTAATCTGTGGCCCATTTTTACCCCAAAAACGGCTATTCGCAACTATTTTGTGTTAATTTTCCAAAAAACACTTGACAGAAGTTAAGTGATTAGTTAAAATACCGGAGTATTTGCCAGCAGGCAAACGGAGGCAGTCCCAGCAGGGACAGGACGCATCAACAAGCAGAAGCCATAAGAGCAAACAAGTCCTAAATCCGAATCTCTAAATCCTAAACAAATCTAAATAACCAAAATGCAAATTCCCCAAACGTTTTGGTCATTAAAACCTTTGGGTTTTGAATTTGTTTAGAGTTTCGGATTTCGATATTAGAAATTCTGGAATCCTGCAAATCGTGCCTTGCTATCGTCCTGCAATCTATATTCCCCTCCGGCTCGACAAGATTATCGTCGCCCCCCTGCTATTGCTGCGCCGTATATGGTACGGCTACGCCTTTCGCCGAATACCACTGATTAACTCCAAGAAATATGCCATAGTTGACCCTATAGATTATTACCCGCTCTCGAACCACATCTGGCTGGCATACAAACGAAAAGGTTCATACCAAGTCCTGCGTTTCACTGAAGAGGGTGGTTTCTTCGGTCCCGTATCCATGCATCGCTACGTAATGCAGCTTAAACTAAACTCTCAAAACCAAACACTCCCCTCCGATCTAGTCATCGACCATATCAATAATATCCCTCACGACAATCGCCGCTCAAATCTCCGCCTCGCCACAACCACAGAGAACAGCAGGAACAAACGCTCACGTGGTGGAGTCTCGAAATATAAAGGCGTCGTTTACCGCGCGCATAAAAAACTCTGGGTCGCAAGAATCTCCGTCAACCGCAAAAGAATATACATCAAAAGCTGTAAATCCGAAATCGACGCCGCCAAAGCCTATGACGAGGCTGCGAAGAAATATTACGGCGAATTCGCGTATCTGAATTTCCCCCCGAAGCAGAAGCCCAAAGGCCTAAGAGGCAAAATTAAAAGGCATTGAGCTTTGCGATTTTGACCCGCGATGCCGGATAACAGATGCTCGCTGTAAAATCTTGATTCGACGATCAAGATTCGAGAATCTCCTGGTCTTTCAGCCATCCTCTGGCGTCCTCAAGTGTGGTGAATCTGCCGATAGTTTTACCTTTAATTTCGGCGATAGACGCCGAAAAATCGACATCAACACGAACAAGCATTTCTTTGGGTAATACTTGAGCGATTCGAATGTCTTTAAACCGTTTATCTCCGGCGAAAAACTTACCAAATTCGACCCCTGCTTCAGCAGAGGTAATGTTGGCAGTGTCCAGGGCCCGCAAATCTATCAGCAACCTTTTGAATCCATTGTCGAAACAATTCTGAACTGCTTTTTCACAGATATGCATGTGTTCCTCGAGCGTTTCTCTGCCTGATACGTGTACAATAATTATTTGATTATCGTGATCTATTACAATTTCATAAGACACAGCAAACCTCCTTTTACCTCCAATGAAATAATGTCCAACACGAGGCAGAACACTATCAACAGATACTTTTCAAAACAACGGTATTCACACAAATGATACTCTTGAGAAATAAAACTGTCAAATCTGAAATCAGCCCCTTTTAAGCCACGAATCGATTGCATCTGCCGCTTCCCTGCCGCCTGCAAAATCCCTCAAGCCGACAGAATCGGCACACCCCCTATGAATATAGTCGATGGCGTAGTATATAAGTATATACGCATATGCTTATATGCCCTGTGTCCCAAAAATGCGTTCGGAACACAACCTTTCGAAAGGTATATCCTTATATTCCACTTAAACTCAACTATATAGCTATTGTCTCCAATTTGCTGTCAAGTTGTTCGAATCTTAGATATGTTCGGCGGTATGCAGCAGCACAAATATCAGTTCGTAAATACCTCCAGGCCGCTAATTTTCCTGTCTTTAATTCTATTTTTTTATCTTGCAAAACGTACAGGAGCCGTTAAAATACGCGGTATCATACTTGCATGGCTGTCTCGGAGGAGGGTAGCCAAAATGTGCTGTCTTTGGGCACTTCCTCAAATCGGTCGAAGAGAACCATAATCAAGACGAGCCAAACACAAATTCGGAGGAACAGAGAATGGCTGAAAAAACAAATCTAAAGACCTGGCTGGGGATTTCAATTGTATTAGTGACAATATTTGCGGGTAATGTCCGGGCCGACGGGACGTACAGCGGAGGCACAGGCGAACCTAACGACCCGTATCTGATTTCCACACCAGCCGATATGAACGAAATCGGCGCACATCCAGAAGATTGGAACGACTGTTTTCTTCTGACTGCGGACACTAATCTAATCGATTATAACGAGACAAATTTCATTATCATCGGAAATGATATTAATTCATTTACAGGCACTTTTAACGGCAACGGCCATACCATCAGCAATTTCACATTTAATTCGCCAAGTTCGAATTACGTCGGATTATTCGGGTATGTCAATGACCCCAATGCCAAGATAGAAAACCTGATACTTATCGATCCTAATATTCAAGGATATAGAGCTGTTGGTGCACTGGCAGGTTGGTTTAATAAGGGTACCATTACCGGTTGTGCTGTCGAAGGTGGAAATGTTTCCGGATATGATGATTATGCCGGCTGTCTGGCGGGGTATAATCATGGTAACATCTCAAACTGCTATGCCACCGGTGATGTTACAGGAACCGATTCAGTCGGCGGCCTAGTGGGATATAACGTCCCAAGCACCATCTCAAACTGCTACGCTGCAGGTGCGGTTGACGGAGATGGCGATGTCGGTGGCTTGGTGGGAAATAACTTATACCCAAGTACTATCTCAAACTGCTACGCTACTGGCCCGGTTTCCGGAGATAGTTATTCTATCGGCGGCCTGGTGGGAGATAACGGCGGCACCATCTCAAACTGCTATGCTATGGGCTCGGTTACAGGAGATGATTCTGTCGGCGGACTGGTGGGGAAAAACTACTACAGCGGCATCTCTAACTGCTATGCCACAGGTTTGGTAACGGGAATAAGCAATGTCGGCGGCTTTGCCGGATACAATGAAGACACGTTTTCTTTTTCTCTCTGGGATACAGAAACTTCTGGTACTACTGTGGGTGCTGGATATGGCAGTGATGACGGAGTGTATGGACTCGGCACGGAGTTAATGAAAATGCAGGTTATATACGACATCGCGGGGTGGGATTTTGTTAATGAAACTCTCAACGGCTCTAATGACGTCTGGACTATGCACGACGGTGCGGATTATCCGCAGCACGTGTGGGAATTGGTAAATTTTATCGGATGGTACGAAGTCGATTTTGCCGACTTCGCTTACTTAGCCGGGCACTGGCTCGATGAAAATTGCGGCAGTTCGGATGACTGCGATGGAGCAGATTTAGATTTTAGCGATTCGATCGACGAAGCAGACCTCAAAATCTTCATCGACCACTGGCTTGACGGCATTTAGTGATATAATATTCGATAAATTTCTGTCTCTATGACAGTTGCTTTGCGTAGAATTAAAGAAATCCAACCTCATTATTGATAAAAAACGCGACTTGGAAAATTTTTTCCGCAAAATTGGATTACATAACCTGTGTTCGTCGCGCAAAGTTGTTTTGAATTTCAGAAATTAGTGCTTCGAGATTGTTTCGTGTTTAGGGTTTAGAATTTCGGATTTGGCAGTGGCTACTGTTTTTTAAGCCACGAGTCGATTGCATCAGCTGCTTCCCTGCCCTGGGCAATGGCCCGGACGACTAACGAGGCCCCGAGTACCGTATCGCCCGCGGCGAACACCCAGTCCTCGCTGGACTGATAATCGTTCACGACAATATTACCGCGCTGGTCTAATTTGAGTCCGAGATTTTCAACCAGGCCTTTATGCACGACGTGCACGTAGCCCATTGCAAGCAGCACCAGGTCTGTCTTGATAACAAAATCGCTGCCCGGCACTTCCTTCATCTGCCACTTGCCGTTCGTCTGCGTCCACTCGACGCTGCACCCGTGTAGCTCGGTGACTTTTCCGTTTTTACCTTCGAAGCGTTTTGTCATCACGGACCATCTTCGGTCGCATCCTTCTTCGTGACTGCTGCTGGTGCGCATAATACGAGGCCACATCGGCCAGGGCGTATCAATCGGCCGCTGCTCCGGCGGCTTCGGCAGAATCTCCAGCTGGATGATTTGCCTGGGCCCCTGCCGCTGCGCCGTCCCGACGCAATCGCTGCCGGTATCGCCGCCGCCGATTACGACGACCGCTTTGTTCTTTGCGGTAGTTACGGCATCAGGCCCGACCGGCTCGCCGCTGCACAGCTTATTCTGCGCGGCAAGAAAATCCCACGCGAATACGATATTGGCATTTTCCCTGCCGGGCACGTTCAAATCCCGCCCTTGTCCCGCTCCCATGGTAAGGCACACAGCGTCGAACATCTTCCTGAGATATCGAACCGATATATCTTCGCCAACGCACACGCCCGTCTCGAATTCCACTCCTTCGGCCTTGAGCTGTTCCAGCCGCCGGTCGATGATATCCTTTGGCAGCTTGAAATCGGGAATGCCGTATCGCAGCAACCCGCCTGTTTTGTTGTCTTTTTCGAACACCTGCACGTCGTGTCCCGCCCGTGCCAGTTGTTGTGCCGCTGCCAGACCAGCCGGCCCCGAACCGATAACGGCGACGCATCTGCCCGTTTTTTGTTTGGCGGGCAGCGGCACAATCCACCCTTCGGCGAATCCGCGTTCGACTATCTGGTTTTCGATATGACGAATAAGGACCGGCTTATCATTGACCGCCAGGGTGCACGCCGTCTCGCACGGCGCGGGGCATATACGCCCGGTTATCTCCGGAAAATTATTCGTCGAGTGTAGATTCTCACACGCCGCCTTCCATTTCCCCCTGTAAACCAGGTCATTGAATTCCGGTATCCGATTATTCAGCGGACAGCCCACACCGAGGCAAAACGGAATTCCGCAGTCGGCGCAGCGGGCGGCCTGTGTGATGACGGCGTCGGGGGTCAGGGGTATATCGATATCGGCGAAGTCGTGGATGCGTTCTTCGATGGGTCTGTGCTCGACCTCCTGGCGGGTATATTTTAGAAAGCCTTTAGTTTCGCCCATTAGAACACCTTATCGGTTTCGCGCCGGTCGCTCGGCCTGTGCCCGAGATCCCGGCGATTATATTTTCAGGAAATTCTTTGTCTGGTCCATTAGAACACCTCTTCGGTGGCCGGGGTTGTATCGGTATCGCGCTGCTCAGCGGCCCGCATTTTTTCCAAAGCCCTGCGATAATCAATCGGCAAAACTTTTACAAACTTGCCGATTGCGTCGTTCCAGTTATCGAGGATGTATTTCGCGCGGTCGCTGCCCGTCCATTTGTAGTGCTTTTCGACGAGGTCGCGGAGGAGCTGTTTGTCGGCTGGTCGCCATACGCTCTCCAGCTCGACCATGTCAAGGTTGCAGAGAGTATCGAACAACTGCATCTCATCCAAAACGTAGGCAGTACCGCCGCTCATTCCGGCGCCGAAGTTGCAGCCTGTCTGGCCGAGAACGACAACCACACCGCCGGTCATATATTCGCAGCCGTGGTCGCCGAGACCTTCGACAACCGCAACGGCTCCGCTGTTGCGGACACAGAAACGCTCGCCGGCCACACCGTTAATGAAGACCTCGCCGCGAGTCGCACCATAGAGCAGGGTATTGCCGACAACAATATTCTCGTGGGCGACGAACGGTGATTTGGGCGGTCTTATTACGACAATGCGTCCGCCGCTGAGTCCTTTGCCGAGATAATCGTTACTGTCACCGATGAGTTTGAGCGTAACGCCTGGCGCTAAAAATGCGCCGAAGCTCTGGCCGGCTGAGCCGGTAAATTCAACTTCGAGCGTACCGTCGGGCAGGCCTGCAGAACCGAACTTGTTTACGATTCGATTGCTTATGATGGCGCCGACCGTTCGGTTAATGTTGCGAATAGGCATTTTCAGTTTTGTTTTTTTGCCGGACTCGAGCGCGGCGGCGGCTTTTTCCATAATCTTATAATCAAGATGGTCGTCAATTTTGTTCGGCTGACTGGAGCTGAGACGAATAGCACTTTGTTCTTTATATTCGGGCTGATGGAAAATCGCGGAAAAATCCAGGCCTGTGGTTTTGTAATGGTCTATTGCCTTTGTGACACTGAGTCTGTCACTTCGTCCTATCATGTCCTCGAAGTTGCGAAAACCCAACTGGGCCATTATCTGCCGTACTTCTTCTGCGACGAAGAACATGAACCGGATGGTGTATTCGGGTTTTCCGGCGAATCGTTTTCTAAGGAGCGGGTCCTGTGTGGCGATTCCGTAAGTGCATGCGCCCTCGTGACACTTTCGAAGGAGCGTACAGCCTAATGTCACCAGTGCTGCTGTTGCGAAACCGAACCGGTCTGCGCCGAGCATAGCTGCTATGACGACGTCACGTCCGGTCTTTAGCTGGCCGTCGGTCTGAACCCGTATGCGGTCTCGCAGTCCGTTCATTACCAGCACCTGCTGAGTTTCGGCCAGGCCGAGCTCCCATGGTACGCCGGCGTGCTTAATAGATGAAAGTGGGCTTGCACCTGTACCGCCGTCGTGTCCGCTGATTAGCACTTCGTCAGCGTTGCCTTTTGCTACGCCTGCGGCGATAGTACCGACGCCGACCTCTGCTACCAGTTTGACGGAGACCTTAACGCCGGGATTGGAACACTTGAGGTCGTAGATAAGCTGAGCCAAATCCTCAATCGAATAGATATCGTGATGCGGCGGCGGCGAAATGAGGGTTACGCCTGGCGTCGAATATCTCATTCCGGCGATTTCCTCGGTGACTTTATGTCCGGGTAGCTGGCCGCCTTCGCCGGGCTTTGCGCCCTGTGCCATTTTTATCTGCAATTCTTTCGCGTTGGCGAGGTACTCGATGGTGACACCGAAGCGGCCGCTTGCGACCTGTTTAATTGCGCAGCTTTTCGAGTCGCCGTTTGTTTGGGGGACGTATCTTGCAGGGTCTTCTCCGCCTTCGCCGGTATTACTCATCGCGCCAATACGATTCATCGCAATCGCAAGGCATTCATGCGCTTCTTTGCTGATTGAGCCGTGGCTCATTGCTCCGGTGCAAAATCGTTTGACGATATTTTCGGCGGGTTCGACTTCTTCGAGCGGAACGGGTTCCCCGGGCACGAATTTGAAGAGTCCTCGCAGGGTGCAGAGTTTTTTGGCCTGGTTGTTGACGGCGTCTTTGTATTCTTCGTAAGCCTTTGCATCCTCGAATTTGACTGCGTGCTGAAGACGCGCAACGGTAATCGGATTCCAGAGATGGCGTTCGCCGTCGGAGCGCCAGTGATATTCACCGCCGAAGTCCAGGTCAAGCTGGCCGGCCTTTCGCGGCGCGTATGCAGCTTTATGCCGCTGGAGTACTTCCTCTGCAATCTGGGCCAGTCCGATACCTTCGATACGTGAGCTTGTACCTGTGAAGTATTTGTCAATCACATTGCGGTTGAGGCCTATGGCCTCGAACAACTGTGCGGTGTGATAGCTTCTCAGGGTTGAGATACCCATCTTGCTCATCGTTTTCAGGATACCTTTTTTGACGGCGGCGATGTAATTATCGGCGATTCTGTAGGGCTCCATGTCACCGGGCAGCTCGCTATCTCGCTGAAGCTCGTCGAGTGATTCGAAGGCCAGATACGGATTGACGGCGTTAGCGCCGAATCCGGCGAGGAGGCAGAAGTGCATTACCTCTCGCGGCTCACCACTTTCGACGATAAGGCCAGCCTCACTTCTCAGTCGGCGATTCAGGAGTCCCTGATGTACTGCGCTCACGGCCAATAGTGACGGGATTGGCGCTTTTGTCTGCGACTGGTCGCGGTCGCTGATTATGATAAGTGACGCCCCGTCGTTAATGGCCTGGGCGGCGTCCTCGAGCAGTTTGTCCAGTGCCGCAGTGAGTGCACGGCCCGGGTTGTCGTCAGCTGCATCGAAGACGGCTGAGACGGTTGCGACTTTGAAATCTTCTCTCTGCACGGAGCGAAGTCGATTCAAATCCTCGTTGGTGAGAATGGGGTGCGGCAGCTTTAGCTGTTTGCAGTGTTCCGGACTTTCTTCGAGAATGTTTCGCCTTTTTCCGGTGAACATCATAAGGCTCATCACGAGTCCTTCGCGGAGCGGGTCGATGGGAGGATTTGTCACCTGTGCGAATAACTGTTTGAAGTAGGCGAATAGGAGCTTGGGTTTTTCTGAAAGGACGGCCAATGGGGTATCGTTGCCCATCGAGCCGACCGGCTCCTGGCCGTTGAGGACCATGGGCATCAGAATCATTCTGAGCTCTTCGCGGGTATAACCGAATACTCGCTGTCGCAGGGCTATGGTTTCGGGGTCGCTTACGACGCGCTGCGGGGTATCGAACAGTCCTCGCAGCTCGATTCTTTCTTCGAGCCATCTTCTATATGGTTTGCGTCTGGATATTTTGCTCTTTATTTCGTTGTCGGTGATAATGCGTCCTTCGACGGTATCGACGAGGAACATGTGCCCGGGTCGGAGTCGTCCTTTCCGCTGAATTTTTTCGGGCGGGAATTCAATAACGCCGGCTTCGCTGGCGAGGACCATCAGGCCGTCGGTAGTAACCAGGTAGCGGCAGGGTCGCAGTCCGTTTCGGTCGAGAGTTCCGCCAATCAGACGTCCGTCGGTAAATACCATCGCAGCCGGTCCGTCCCACGGCTCCATTATGGCTGAGTGATATTCGTAAAAGGCACGTTTATCCTTACTGATATGATAGGCGGGGCCGAAGGCTTCGGGTATCATCATCATCATTGCGTGCGGCAGAGAGCGGCCGCCCTGGACAAGAAATTCGAGCATGTTATCGAAGCAGGCTGAGTCGCTGCCTCCGGCTGTTAATACGGGCAGCAGGTCTCGCAGGCCGTAACCGAAGACCTTGCTGACCATAGTTCGTTCGCGGATTCTCATGCAGTTGCGATTTCCGCTGAGGGTATTAATCTCTCCGTTGTGCGCGATGCACCTGAAAGGCTGAGCCAGTCTCCAGTTGGGAAGCGTGTTGGTGCTGTATCGCTGGTGGACGATGCACAGGGCCGATTTTACTCTTTCGTCCGACAGGTCGGGATAATACGCGAAGAGCTGCCAGGCCATGAACATGCCTTTATAGCAGATAGTTCTCGAGGAAAGAGATGTTATGTAGAAATCTTCGCCTTCGGCGCCGAATCGTTCGGATGCGATTCTCTCGGCGCGTCGCCTGGCCATATACAGCCGTCGTTCGAAGTCGATACCCTCGCAGCCGTCGGCAGCTACGAATACCTGTTTTATGGAAGGCTCGGCGCTTAGGGCAAGTTTGCCGAGGCAGTCTGGTTTTGAGGGGACATTTCGCCAGCCGATTACGCGCATACCGTAATGAGTTACGGCGGATTCGAGAATTTCATCACACTTGGTGCGCAGTGCTTCGTTTTTTGAGCCGAAGACCACGCCGACGGCGTAACGGCCGGGCTCGGGCAGCGACAGTGCCAGGCGTTTACTTTCGGATTTGAAAAAATCGTGCGGGAGCTGAAAGAGGATTCCGGCCCCGTCACCGGTAATATCGTCAGCGCCTGCTGCGCCTCGGTGATGGAGATTGACGATGGTCTCCCTGCCGTATTCGATAATGGCGTGGTCCTTTTTACCGTTTATATTTACGACTGCACCGATACCGCAGGCATCATGCTCAAATCGCGGGTCATATAAACCCTGTTGTTCCGGATTGCGTACCATATCTTGACACCATTTCCGTACTTTTTCAGACCAGTACCCTATAGTATTGTACTATTAATGTCAATTCGCAGCGCCGGCGACATATCCGGTCCCGGGGATAAATATTGCCGCTGCGCGCGAAAAATTCCCACCTCGGCGCTATACTTCTGCGCCGAGGTGGGCAAAGGCGTCAGCTTTCGCTGAACGACCCCAAAAGCACTGATTCTATTAACTGTCGTAATAGAGATGGAACTCGTGCGGATGCGGGCGCAGGTGCATCGGTTTTATTTCCTCGTCGCGCTTCCACTTAATCCACATCTGTACCAGGTCATCGGTAAAGACACCGCCCTGCGTGAGGAATTCATAGTCTGTTTCGAGGGCGTTGATAGCCTCTTCGAGCGAACCGGGTGTGTGTTTATATTTCGCCAGCTCTTTCTCGTCGAGATGATAAATGTTCACATCCAGCGGTTTGCCCGGGTCAATTTTATTTTTGATGCCGTCGATTGCTGCCATAAGCATAGCGGTCCAGGCAAGATAGCCGTTGGCGGTCGGGTCGGGACAGCGGAACTCAAGCCTCTTTGCCTTGGGACTGGCGGAATACATCGGGATACGAACTCCAGCCGAACGGTTTCGCGCGCTGAGGACAAGATTGACTGGCGCTTCGAAGCCCGGGACCAGTCGACGATAGGAATTGGTCGTTGGCGCGGCAAAAGCCAGCAGTGCGGGGGCGTGCTTGAGAATACCGCCGGCACTATATAAACCGATGTCACTGAGGCCTGCATACTTGTCGCCGGCGAACAGCGGCTTGCCGCCCTTCCACAGTGAAAAGTGGGTGTGCATGCCGCTGCCGTTGTCGTCGAAGACGGGCTTGGGCATAAATGTCACCGTCTTGCCGTTTCTCTTTGCGACGTTTTTGATGATGTACTTGTACCACATGAACTGGTCGCACATCTTGAGCAGGTCATCGAACTGCATATCGATTTCAGCCTGACCGGCTGTTGCGACCTCATGATGATGGGCTTCGATCTTGATGCCGAGCTTCATCATCTCATAAACCATCTCCCCGCGAAGGTCATGATAGGTGTCGGTCGGGCTGACGGGGAAGTAGCCGCCCTTGAAGCTCGGTTTGTAGCCGAGGTTCGGCTCTTCGAAACGCGCGGTATTCCACGCGCCTTCGACTGAGTCGATTCGATACATCCCGGTATGCTGATTTTGTTCATACTGGACTTCGTCGAAGATGAAGAACTCGGGCTCGGGCCCGATGTAGCAGGTATCCGCGATGCCGGTTTCCTTCAGATACGCCGCGCCCTTTCTCGCGATGTGGCGCGGGTCTCTGGTGTAATCCTCTTTTGTCACGGGGTCGACGATATCGGCAATCACACTGACCGTCGGCTCGGCAAAAAACGGGTCCATCGCAGCAGTGGACGGGTCGGGGATAGCGAGCATGTCCGACATGTGAATGTCCTGCCAGCCTCGAATGGATGAGCCGTCAAAACCAAGGCCGTCTTCAAACGTGCCGTCGTCCCAGCACTCGATTGGGTACGAGCAGTGCTGCCACGTACCCAGCAGGTCAACAAATTTCAGGTCGACCATTTTCGCGTTGTTCTTTTTCGCGAAGTCAAAGAAATCTTTTGGGGTCATCATCTTGTCCTTTCAAATCACCTTAATATTACTGCTGAAAACTGATACCTGTCAGAACTTTTAAGAAAAACAACATTCAGCCGATAGCCTCGTTTCCCGTCTCGCCGGTCCTGATTCTGAAGCACTGCGGCAAATCCATTACAAAGATTTTGCCGTCTCCGATATTGCCCGAGTGAGCGCCTTCCATGATAGCGTCAACGGCCGGCTTGACGTATTGCTCGTTGACGGCTATTTCAAGCTTGATTTTCCGCAGAAGATTACCTTGTTCCTTATGGCTTCGATATACTTCCGCGATTCCCTTTTGCCGGCCCCTGCCGGAAACGCTCGAAACGGTCACAAGGTGAATCTCCTTTTCAGTCAGTTTCTTTAATACCTCATCCAGACGGTCGGGCTGAATTATGCCGATAATATATTTCATTTAGCCAACCCTTGATAACTTAATTAATCAGAGTGTAAGCGGCCTCGCGGTGCTGGGTCAGGTCGAGACCGACCATCTCCTCGTGCTCAGAAACTCTCAGCTTTAATACAACATTCACAAACTTGAGCAGCACGACACCTGCGATAAACGAGTAAGCCATTGTTATAAGCACGGCTTTTATTTGAATCCAAAGCAGTGCGGGATTTCCGTACAACAGGCCGTCGGCCCCGGCGGGATTCACCGTCTTGGTTGCCCAGATGCCCGTCGCAATGACGCCCCAGATACCTCCGATTCCATGTACTCCAAAAGCATCCAGCGTATCATCATAACCCAATGAGCCTTTTATGCACGTAATAACAAGCCACGGAAGAAGCCCTGCACCGATACCAATCCAGATTGCACCTGAGGGCGTTACAAATCCCGAGGCCGGGGTGACCGCCGCCAGACCTGCTATTACGCCGGTAATCATACCGAGCGTTGTCGGTTTCTTATACCTGAGCCAGTCAAGCAGCGCCCATGTTATACCGGCTGTGGCGCCGGCTATGTGGGTTGCAGTGAACGCACTGCCCGCTAAAGACGACGCTCTCAAAGCACTGCCGGCGTTGAAACCGAACCATCCGAACCATAACAGGCCCGCACCCAGAACGGCGAACGGCAAATTGTGAGGCGGAGAAACGCTCTCGGGATAACCTTTTCTGCGCCCCAGTATCAAAGCCGCCGCCAAAGAGGTCATTCCCGCATTGATATGGACTACCGCCCCGCCGGCAAAATCCAGCGCACCGGCGTTTTTCAAAAAACCGCCTGCGCCCCAGAACCAGTGCGCTATAGGGTCATATATAAGGGTCGCCCACAGCAATGAAAAAATGCAGAAGGCCGAAAATCTCATCCGCTCGGCGAAAGCTCCAATAATCAGCGCCGGAGTTATAACCGCGAACATCATCTGGAACATCATAAATACCTGGTGCGGTATAGTAGCGGCATAATCTGGGTTGGGGGCCGCCCCAACTCCCTTGAGCCAGAGCCAGTCTAAGCCGCCGATTAGCGAACCTTTGTCCGGCCCGAATGATAGACTATAGCCCAGTATCACCCACTGTAAACTCACGAGGCACAGAATCATGAAGCATTGCATCAGCACCGACAGCATATTCTTACGGCGAACCAATCCTCCGTAGAAAAACGCCAGCCCCGGCGTCATGAGCATAACCAGAGCGGCGGATATCAACACCCACGCCGTGTCGCCGGTGTCGATTGTCGGATTTTGACTTGCCAAAGAACCTGCTTCGTCTGCTGACGCTGTTTCGCAAAATATCGTCCCTGCGGTCAATATGAATACTATCGTTATAGACAGCGTTCTTTTCATTTGTCTGCACTCCCGGACGAGCGTTTATAAACAATTCTCTTCGTGCTCACGTAAAACGGCTGCACTCAGAACCTTCGCAAATGACGTGCCAGCTCGGCCGTCCGCAAGCCTTATTTACATAACTCCTTGCAAATACTTGAATTACGCTCGCCAAAAGCAGACAGTCAGCAGAGAATAAATCTACATTTTTGTATAAACTCCAAAAAATATCTACGTTATTGTAGTTTTTTGTGTTAAAATGGGGGCTCTGGCAGCCGTGGCTCAGAGCCCGCCTGAACCGGAACACCTAATGTGATGCCCGGTCATACGCAAACAAACATTATCCGATGGCCTCACTGCCGCGGAGGCATTCGAACAGGCTCTTACCCTATGGCGGGTTTTCCTTTTTCTCCTGTTCGTATGCGTATGCATTCGGGCAGGTCCAGAACAAATATCTTTCCGTCACCGATTGTTCCCGTCCGCGCACCTTCGATAATCGCGTTAATAGTTTTTTCAACGAAGTCCTCATTAACCGCTATTTCGAGCCTGACCTTCTTGAGCAGGTTCACGTCAAAGGTGACGCCTCGGTAACTTTCGTGATAACCTTTCTGAGCACCGCAGCCGAGCGAGTTAGTCACCGACACCTTAAAAACCTCGGCTTTGTACAGCGCTTGTTTTACATCACTCAACTTATGCGGCTGAATATATGCTATTATCAGTTTCATTTTACTGAATCCTGTACCCTGAATCCTATACCCTGTTTTAGCTTGTACTGAATATCTGGAAACCGCCGTATGCTTCCATCCCGTGCTCGCCGATATCCAGACCTCTTAATTCCTCTTCTCTGCTGACTCGCAGACCTATCGTAACATCAATCAGCTTAAAAACAATACCCATACAAACGACGACAAAGATAATCGTCGCGACCGAGCCGACCATTTGAATGCCGATCTGCATCGGGTTTCCGCCGTAGATAAAGCCCTCATTAGCCAGACCCAGTGACGCCCTGCCGAATATTCCGACCGCGAGCGTCCCCCAAATTCCGCACATACCGTGTACCGGTACCGCCCCGACCGGGTCATCAACTTGTAGCTTATCTAAAAGCTCGACACCGAGCACAACTATTACTCCGGCTGCCGCGCCGATGACTATCGCCGCCCAAGGCTCGACACACGCACACGGCGCGGTTATGGCCACCAGGCCAGCCAGCGCACCGTTCATCGCCATTGACAAATCCGGCTTGCCGAACCGCTTCCATACGGTCAGCATCGCTGCTATACCGCCCAGTGCTGCCGCAAGATTTGTGTTGATTGCGACCCTGCCGATGTCAAACCCGCCGTTATTAACACCGAGCGTAGAGCCCGGATTAAAGCCGAACCACCCGAACCACAATATGAACACACCTAAAGACGCCAGCGGGATACTGTGTGCTGGAATCGCACGCGGCTTACCGTCTATAGAGTATTTACCCTCGCGGGGACGAAGGATTATCGTCCCGACAAGGGCCGCCATTCCGCCGGTAGTATGAACGACCGTCGAGCCGGCAAAATCAAAAAATCCCATACCTGCCAACCAGCCGCCGCCCCAGGCCCAGTGCCCGATGATTGGATAAACCAGCGCGCTTATCAAAAATGAATAAATAAGATAACCGACAAATTTCATACGTTCAGCCATACCACCTGCCACGATTGTCGCTGCCGCTCCGCAAAACGCCGCCTGGAAGAGCCAGAAGGCATAGACCGGAATACCACTGACCGTTTTATCACCCAGACCTGCAAGGGCCCAGCCTTGCGTTCCGCAGAACGCGTTACCGTCGCCGAACATCAGGGCATAGCCGAATAGGAAAAAGGCCAGCGAGGCCATGCAAAAATCAAGGAAGTTTTTGGTCAGGATGTTGCAGGTATTTTTTGCGCGGATAAAACCGGCCTCGACCATACCGAACCCGGCCTGCATAAAGAACACCAGAAACGCCGCAATCAAAACCCAGACCGTATCAAGGCCCTGTTTGAGCGAGGCGATGTCAATATCCCCCTCTGAGGCGTACACTATTCCGCTGCCGGCCGAAAGCACAAACAACACTATCAGTACTCGCGTAAAGGCAAACGTAAATATGTTTGTTCTTTTTTGCACCACTTTCTAAGCTCCCGAAAAAACTAACCGTCATTTCTTACCGCCGTGTTATATTGGCAACACTCGTGCCAAAATCCGACAAAAACCTCGAATTGACATAACTAATTTATATATAAGAGGTTAACGCATCTCCAGCCTACTGCAGCCAAAATTGCTTTTCTACATTTTTGCATTGTCATCAAAGCCAATCTACATTTATGTATTTTTTTCATCCAGCCGTTTAACACATTAAAAGCCTTTTGACATACTAACGCCGGCGAAGAAGTAATCGCTGTCCGTGCTGTAGGCATCGGTACTGCGAATGTCGTCGCTGAGGAGTGTCACGTAATTAAGACTCGGGGTAACCGTCCAGCCGATAAGTTCCACGGGAAAGGCGACCGAAAACGTCAGGTCCTGCATCTTGCTCTGTTCAGTGCCCCAATAATATTTGTTATATGAGCCGCTTGCCCAGCCGAGGCCAGCGCCGATTTCCATTCCGACAGGCGCATCACCCAGCTTTGCAATTTCTTCTATACTATGGCTGAATCCTAAATTTACATACGTGCCCTCGGCCTCATCGAGGTCGTGATAGACAGTAATAGTTGGGCTGAGCGGCAAGTCGAAACCAAGTCCCCAATAGACTTCCGTAGTATCGGGTACAGCGGTCCCGGGGAAATCATAGTAAATCACACCGACCGAATAGCTGAGCCCTTTAATGCCCGGGAAATCATCCGAGAAGTCGAGAGAATAATCGACCTCCGAAAAGTCGCCGCTGTTGCCGTTGATATTGGTCAAATCCATATTGCCCCAGAACCCGGCCGTGAATTTTCCCCAGCTCAGACTTAGCCCCGGCTGAAAAACCGGGTCGTCACTGAGATTTTGTCCCCGCTAGATATACTTACCGTAGAAGTCGGCTGTTATCTCGACACCTATGGCGTCATCCTCAGCCGCTGCCGCAGCGGCAGATAGCAACAATACAACACCTGCGCACAAAACTCTCTTTCCCATAATGCACCACCTTTTCAATGAAAACACAAATTAACACACAGTGCCCTTAGCCATGGCAATCCCCGTGCCAAAAGTTCAGAACACGACGAGGTTTGACTATAAGTGGTTATGAAAAAGGCAGTTAAAGAGGACAAGGGATTTGCTAAAGACAGATAATCGCACTACAAAAATGTGATTCAATATCAAGACGTCTACAATAATGTAGTGACATTCACGAAAGCAGCTTAGGTAAAATGCCGTATTTTTTGATTTTGTAGCCGAGGATGCGTTCTGTCAGGCCGAGCTCGGTCGCGGCTTTTCTTTGGTGGCCTCCAGTTTTTTTGAGAGCATCGACGATGAGCTCTCTTTCCTTATTGGCGATAATTGCGTCGAATGAACTTCCACCGACGGTCTCGGTTTTTCTTATCATCTGAAGCGAAGGCGGCAGATGCTCCGAGCGTATGACCTGCCCGTCGCAAAGCAGGACAGCCCTTTCGATGCAGTTTTCAAGCTCGCGGACGTTGCCCGGCCAGTGGTAGCTGGTCAGCATCTCTATTGCCGGGGTGGATATGCGCGAAATTTTCTTGCCGTTGTCTGCGGCAATTTTTTCGAGGAAGAAATCGGCAAGCAGCATTATATCGTCTTTTCTCTCGCGCAGGGGCGGCAGGAAAATCGGAAAAACGTTAATACGGTAATATAAATCCTCTCTGAAAAGGCCTTGGCTGATTTGTTTTTCGAGGTCCTTATTTGTCGCGACGATAATACGCACGTTGGTTTTTATGCTTTCGGTTCCTCCGACCCTTTCGAATTCTTTGAACTGTATTACCCGCAGCAGTTTGACCTGAAGGTTCATTGAGAAATCGCCGATTTCATCGAGGAAAATTGTTCCGCCGCTAGCCTTTTCGAATCTGCCGATTTTGCGTTCTGTAGCTCCCGTAAAGGCGCCTTTTTCATGGCCGAATAATTCACTTTCAAGAAGTGAATCGGGCAGGGCGGTACAGTTGACTTTAATAAAAGGCTTGGTCGCGCGCGGACTTGTATAGTGAATTGCGTGGGCAACGAGGTCTTTTCCGGTTCCGCTTTCTCCGCGAATGACAACGGTTGCGTTGCTATCGGCGACCTGCTCAATCAGGCGATAGACCTCTTTTATGGCGTTGCTGGTGCCGACCATGTTGTGTACGTTAAATTGCGATTTGAGCTCCTGTCGCAGCCGAAGGTTTTCATCCCGCCAGCGTTTACGGTCCGACTCGAGGAGTTTATTAAGCTTTGCGGCCTGTGCGACCATCGTCGCGATAACGTTTAACAATCGTATGTCCGCTTCGAAGTCTTCTGTTTGCGTTGTTTCCCTGTCAACGCTCAGTGTTCCGATAGTGTTGGCTTCGAGCTTAATCGGGACGCAGAAAAAGGCTGTTTTCTTACCCTCGCTATTCTTGAGCGACCGAGTCCGGTGCAGAAATCGAGGGTCTTTTAAGATATCAGGCACTACAATCTGCTCACCGCTTTGGACCACAGTGCCGGTGATACCTTCTCCGATTCGGTAAGTCCCCCTGCTCATCGATTTTTCACTAAGGCCGTGAGCCACCCTGATATTGATTGTTTCGGCGTCAGGGTCGAGAAGTGTAATAGTGCCCCTGCGAAGCTTCAAGTGCGTGTCAAGCAGCTTGAGCATTGACTTGAGGGTCCGCTCCAGGTCGAGTGACTCGGCAAAGGCGGTGGCTATATCACTGAGGAGCGAGAATTCCTTGTTCGGCCTTGCTTTCATGACTGCTTCCTTAAGGTATCAGGCTGCTTATAGTAACAAAATTGTAGTCGGTCTGCAAGAAATTACAATTGTGTAATTCGAGGTTCTTTTTGGGGGAACTCTCTCGATATCCGGCACTGGTTGTGGTTTATTTTAACCGTCGCCGAATTTCAGAAGATTAAGGCCGCTTTTGGGGTCGAACTTTCGGCCGGCTTCAATTCCCGTAATTTCGATAATCGTAACTTCCAAAATCAAAAATATATTCGCCCCGCCTCGGGGACAGCCTACGATGCTTTCGTTACCCTTGCCGATAGCCGTGTGGATATGCAGCTTCGGCCCCTCATCATCGCGGTAAAGCGTTCCGACGCCGAGTACCTCGCCTGGTCCGTCAAATTCCCTGAAATTTCCGACAATCTTCGGTTTTTCCTGTTTCGGCCCGACAACTACATTGGCCTTTCTAAGCCCTCCGGTTATAAAAACCGCAGCACAATCAATCTTTTCCCTTTCGGCGATGTTCTCGATACATTCGTACAAGTCCTCGCCTTCACACAGTCTCGCCGCGATGATTCTGCCTGCCCCGCCTACAGCGTATTCCATGGCCTGTTCCTTAAAGATTTGTTATCAGCCACGGATTTTAGCCTGTCATTGTGCCCGTGTAAACGAACAAGCTTGTCGCGTTTTGCCATGTTGTCCCTAAAACCGTCCGGTTGACTGGGCGGTCTTTTTTGATTAGTATCCGTAGTAGTCGCCAGCGTAGCTCAATGGTAGAGCTCTGGTTTTGTAAACCAGTGGTTGTCGGTTCGAATCCGACCGCTGGCTTGTTTTCTGCGCGTTTGAAAGGTCATCCGCGAGGCGATTCCAAAAAGCTTGCCAATCGGCCGGCCTGCGGCTATACTTATCAGCTTCAATTTCAGGTAATTCGGGAAAGGGCCCGGGTATGTCAGACAAAAATTCTGACCTCAAAAAGATAGAACAGCTCCTTGAAATAATGAAAGAAAACGACCTTGTCGAGATTGAGGTCAAATCGGGCGACGATAAAATCGTCCTCAAGCGCGCACAGCCTCAATCACCCCCGGTCACCGCGGTACCGATAATAGCGCCGGCCGGACCGACTGGTACAGCCGTCCCGTCTGCGTCAACCGGCGTGGGAGGCACCGCGGCGGCGAAACCCTCCGACCTTATAGAAATTAAGGCGCCGATGGTCGGCACGTTCTACGCAACGCCGAACCCCGACGCCGAGCCTTACGTCGAGGTCGGCTCTAAAGTTACTCAATCAACCGTCGTATGCATCATCGAAGCGATGAAAGTTATGAACGAAATCAAGGCTGAGACCGAAGGAACCGTCGCCGAGGTGTGTATCCAGAGTGGTCAGGCCGTCGAATACGGAACGGTTCTGTACAGAGTCAAGCCTGATTAAGTCCAAAGATATTCAAAGGCGAGAAATGTTTTCAAAGATACTCATAGCTAACCGCGGCGAAATTGCCCTGCGGATTATTCGCGCCTGCCATGAGCTGGGCATCGCCGCCGTCGCCGTATATTCCAAGGCCGACGCCAACAGCTCGTATCTGGAACTCGCCGACGAGTCTATATGCATTGGCCCGGCGGCTTCTGCAAAAAGTTATCTGAATATTCCGGCGATTATCAGCGCCGCTGAGGTTGCCGACGTCGACGCGATACATCCGGGTTACGGTTTTCTGGCAGAGAATATCGAGTTCGCACAAATCTGTCACGACTGCGGAATCAAATTCATCGGTCCGTCCGTGGAAGCTATGCAGCTTCTCGGTGACAAGGTTGAAGCTCGCAAGCTGGCCCAGAAGGCCGACGTTCCGGTGGTGCCGGGTTCCGAAGGGGTTGTTACCGATGAGGCTGAGGCGCTCAAGCTCGCGGGCAAACTCGGCTATCCGGTCATTATAAAAGCGGCGGCCGGCGGAGGCGGCAGAGGCATGCGGGCGGTACACAACGATATCAGCTTTCGACAGGCATTTGCCGCGGCACAGGCTGAGGCCGATGTGGCCTTCGGCAATCCGAGCGTCTATCTCGAAAAACTTGTCGTCGAGCCGCGACACGTGGAGGTGCAGGTACTCGCGGATGAGCACGGCAACGCGCTGCACTTTTACGAGAGGGACTGCTCTATCCAGAGGCGACATCAGAAGATGATAGAGGAATCGCCCTGTCCGGTGCTCGACGAGCGAGACCGAAATGAGCTGTGCGAGTCGGCACTTCGAATCATCAAAGAGGCAAAATATACCAACGCCGCTACGGTCGAGTTTCTGCTGGATAAGAACAAGAACTTTTATTTCATCGAAGCCAATGCCCGGATTCAGGTCGAGCACCCCGTTACCGAGATGGTGACCGGCCATGACCTGATTAAATGGCAGCTCCGTATCGCTTCTGGTGAAGAAATGAAATTGAGTCAGCGCGACATCAAGCACCAGGGTTGCGCTATTGAATGCCGCATCAACGCCGAAGACCCCAAAAACAATTTTTCTCCCTGTCCCGGCACCATTACGCGATATATCCCGCCTGGCGGGCCGGCCGTGCGCATCGACACCCACGTTTACCAGGGCTACACCGTTTCTCCGAATTACGATTCGATGATATGCAAGCTGATAGTCCACCGCCCGACCCGGGGCGAGGCTATCGAAACCACCAGACGTGCCCTGAGCGAATTTATAATCGAACCACTTAAGACGACTATCCCCGCCTGCCTCGATATACTCTCACACAATCTGTTCGTAAAGGGAACGGTAGATACCAGCTTTATCGAGCGTAACTTCTGACCGGCAGCCGGAAATGCTACTGCATTCGAATCTGAACACTGCGTGCGTGTGCGTCCAGTCCCTCCGCCTTGGCCAGGCGAATGATGTCATCCGCACTTTCAGCAAGCTTTTTCTCGTCGTATTCTATGATGCTCGTTGACTTGATAAAATCATTAGCGCTTAACGCACTGAAAAATCTCGCACTTGTGCCGGTCGGCAGAGTGTGGCTCGGCCCTGCCCAGTAATCGCCGACGGCCACCGGCGTGTAATCACCAATAAAAATTGCCCCGGCATTTGTAATCTTATCGGCGACCTGCCTGCTTTCTTTGCCACACTGAATCTGTAAATGCTCAGCAGCAAAAAGATTCGCATAATCCACCACATCGGCCATATTTTTTAAGACCACAATAGCGCTGAATCCGAGCAGGCAATCGACGGTCTCCTTCGACCTGTTCAGATTCGTCACCTGTCGTTTGAGTTCTGCTAGAACTTCCAGGGCCAGCTTTTCGGATTGCGTACATAAAACCGCTGAGCCTGGGTTATGTTCAGCCTGGCTGAGCATATCGGCAGCGACCCAGGCAGGATTCGCCTTGTCATCGGCAATTATCAATACCTCGCTCGGTCCTGCTATGGAATCTATTCCAACAAGTCCAAGAACCTTTTTCTTGGCCATCTGGACCCATTGATTTCCAGGCCCGACAATTTTGTCAACGCTGCGAATTGTTTCCGTTCCCTGGGCCAGCGCCATAACAGCCTGTGCTCCGCCTATCCTGTAAACCTCTTTTATATTCAACTCATAGCAGGTCGCCAGAATCACTGGATGGATGCCGCCTTTGTATCTTGGCGGCGATACAACCACGATTTCTTTTACACCTGCAACCTGTGCCGGGACCGCAGTCATTATCACAGTCGAAGGCAGCGGCGCAGACGCTCCCGGAACACATATACCGACTCGTTTTATCGGCGTGTATTTTATGCCCGTCGATTTGAAAGTCTTATTGTTGCCGACAAAGATTTTTGACTGATATTCTTTAACGTTCTTAATTGCAGATTGAATTGACTTCAAAAGTTTTTTATCTATTGTTTTATGAGCTTCATTTAACTGCTCTTGCGAAATCCTGAATTGTGCAGGAGTTAGTTTAATACCATCGAATTTCTCTGTGAATTCGGCTATTGCCTCGTCTTTACGTTTGCTTACTTCATTAAGTATGTTATCTAATTGGTTATCTTTTTCGTCTTTGTCACCAAAATGAGTAGCCCGAACAACTGCTGCTCGCACTTGCGTAAATCGTTCGGCAAAATCCGGCTGGTCGTATTTAATCAGAATTCCGTCAAGCTCTTTTTGCATTTTGATTTATCTCTGTGAACTCTGCGTTTTCAGTGGTTAAGTTATCCGCCGAAGTTGCCGTGTCCGTAAGCGCGGTTGGCAGTCTGTAAGAGCAGATAATATCTGTCCTGGTATTTTGTCACTATACCCGAGACCTTGAATCGAAGCTCGCCGGGCATTTTTCCCTGTCTTGCCCGCGCCATGGCAAGAGCCCGGCAAGGCAAAAGCTCGAGCGATACACTGGAAGTATTCCTGCCGAGGGCGTCAAACTCAAAAACCCATCCGCCGTCCGGCTTTTGTTTTATATAGCCCGTCCTGTCAGCCAGGATAGAATCCTGCTTCAGCTCTAATCCCTGCTTGAGCATCTGCGGGCGAATGACGCGTCGCGTTCTGAGCTTGTCGATTATTTCCTGCGGAATCATCACCGCATCGTTCGGCTCATTTATCATAACCTCGGTCATCGGCTCGTTCGGCTCCCGGCCAGGAGTCCCCGTGACGGCGGGTTTTTCCGCGGGAGCCGTATCGGTCCGAACCAGCGGCAAAAAGTAATCACAGAACAGGTAATTTTCCCCGCGATAGACCGTTACCATAGCGTTATAAAGCCTGTAGCTCCTGCCGGGATTGTCTTTAATGTCGGCGACCATTTTTTCCAGTCCCGCTGAGGGCAGAATCTCGATTTTTGTTCCGGCGGTAATTATACTTCTGCCGTCACTTATATCCTGCTCCATTTCGAAGAACCACTTATCGCCGCGGGCAACCGCCCTGCCGTCAACGCCCATCAATACAAACCCGTCGCGCAACAACGGTTTTGGCGGTTCCTGCCCTGCAAGAGCACCAGTTGCAATCAGCAAAATCAATAACATAACGCGCTTAATCATATCAAACTCCCACAGGCACCCGGTTTTTACAATAATCGCTCTTTCAGTAACGCAACAGCTTTTTCCGGCCCATCGACCTGTTCGATATATTCACTGCTGCCGTGGTCATCCCGGCTGACCGTCTTTAAAAGCTCTATCCAGAAATCGCCCACGATTATAACCGGTTTGCCCCGCGGTAAAAACCCCTTATTTTTCAGCTCCCATACCTTTGCCAGTTCCAGCAGTGTTCCCGTTCCTCCGGGCAGAACAATATACCCGGCTGCCAGCTCAATCAGTTTATCCAGTCGTTCATCGAGCGAGCCTGTTACAATTTCCCTGCTGATATATTCGTTTGGTTTGGAGCTGAACGTCGAGCATGTTACACCGATTACCTCACCGCCGGCCCGGCTTGCGCCTTTGGCCGCGGCCAGCATCGTCCCGCCGTAACCGCCGTTGGCGATAGTAAAGCCGCTTTCGGCAAGAAGTTTACCGGTTTTGTATGCAAGCTCGAATGCTTCATCACCGGCTTTGGCCCTGCCGGTGCCGAAAATTGTAATGATTTTATTTACCACTGGGCTTGGCCATCCTGCGGATTGCTTTTTTGCGCGTGTAATTAAGGAGTCCCGCTGAAAGCAGAATCTGCCTGTCACGTACAGACAGATTCAGCCTGCCGGTAAATTCAAAGCTGTGACTGCGATTGGCAATTGTCACTTCGTCACCGCCCTTAATTGCTTCGAGCAGATTTTTAATTTCGAGCTCATCGCCGCTGTTTATCCTGTCGTAGTCGGCAGGGTCGGCAAACTCAACAGGCACAATGCAGAAGTTTATAAGATTGGCCTTGTGAATTCGTTCTATAGATTTGGCAATCACCGCCCGGACGCCGAGATACATCGGGCACAGGGCGGCGTGCTCTCTGCTGGAACCCTGGCCGTAGCTTGCGCCGGCGACTAAACAGGCGCCAATACCTGTTTTCTTAAGCTCCAAAGCCCGCTCTGCAAAAGTTGCCGAGTCCGGCTCGTTGAAACAGTTGAAGACCACCTTCGCATATTCCGGCACGTTCGAGCGCAGCTTGAGAAAAACACCGGCCGGCATTATATGGTCGGTGGTAATTTTATCGCCGACCTTAATCAGCACCTGAGCGGTAAGTTTGTCCGGCAACTGCTTCGGCGATTCCGGCACGACAATCGTCGGCCCGCGCAAAACTTCCACCTTTGCCGCTTCATCGGCAGGTAATGGTTTTTCTATCATACTGTCATCGATGACGAAGTGCTCCGGCAGAACGACTTTTGGATAATTTATGCCGAGCAGTTCGGTCAGTTTTCGCGGGTCGGTGATTTGGCCTGTCAGGGCCGCCGCTGCCGCCGATTCGGGGCTGACCAGATAGGCCTGGTCGTTTTTTGTCCCCGTCCGGCCTACAAAATTACGATTGAACGTCCGCAGTGTCACCACATCATCACCCGGTGCAAATCCCTGGCCGATGCAGGGCCCGCAGGCCGATTCGAGAATCCGGGCGCCGGCGCTTATCATGTCCGCAAGAGCGCCGTTGCGAGCCAGCATGTTCAGCACCTCCCTGCTGCCGGGCGTAATCGCAAGCTCTACCATGCGATTTATCCGATTGCCCTTGAGAATCTGCGCGACCGTCATCAAATCGGTATAGCTCGAATTCGTACAGCTTCCGATTACAACCTGACCGACGGGTGTACCGGAAATCTCTGAAATGGTCCTGATATTATCCGGTGACGACGGGCAGGCAGCCAAAGGCTCAAGCTGCGCCAGGTCTATCTCAATCACGCGGTCGTACTTCGCGTTTTCGTCGGCAGCCAAAGGCTTATATACATCTTCTCTTCTCTGGGCCGCCAGGAATTTTAGCGTCTGCTCATCGCTGGGAAAGATACTCGTCGTAACACCGAGTTCGGCTCCCATATTTGTCATTGTCGCCCTCTGCGGCACCGACAGAGATTCGACGCCTTCGCCGAAATATTCGACTACCCAGCCGACGTTGCCCTTTGTGCTAATAATACTGAGCAGTTTGAGGATAACATCCTTGGCAGCTACCCAATCAGGCAATTCGCCGGTCAGCTTCACACCAAGAACCTTCGGACAGATAATATAGAACGGCCCGCCTGCCATCGCCACCGCCACGTCGAGTCCGCCTGCGCCGATAGCTAAACTGGCGATACCGCCTGCCGTTGGCGTGTGACTATCGCTGCCGAGAAGCATTGCGCCCGGCCAGGCAAACCGCTCGAGATGTACCTGGTGACATATCCCATTGCCCGCTCGCGAATGATACACGCCGCACCGGGCAGCTATCGTCTGCAGATATAAATGGTCGTTGTGATTTTCAGGTCCGAACTGCGCGGTGTTATGGTCAACGTAGCTGACCGAAACCTCCGTCTTGACAGACCCGTCGCCCATACTCTCATATAATAGAAACGCGGTCGTACCCGTGGCGTCCTGAGTCAGCGTCTGGTCAATCCGTATGCCTATGGAACTGCCGGCTATAAGCTCGCCGTCAACTACATGCTCAGCCAGTATCTTGTAAACAACCGTCCCGTTCATTTGTTGTTACCCGCAAAACTAAAATGAACAGTTTACCACAAATCCCGCCCCAGCACAAATACCACTCAAAATAACGGTGAATTTAATTTATGGGAATGTTGTAAAAACAAAAATTGCAAATACCCCTGTTTTCTAATCCACATCAAGGGGTTAAAAGAGAGATGTTAACATCTCTATAGTTTTTCAACTATCGTTCTCTTCTACCTTGTATATCTGAGCGAAAATTATTGGCAAGCTTCTTAGGAAAATCATAATCAGTGCAACCATATCGCTCATCGGAAGTATTGTTTTCATCGTTCGTAGCATTGGGAAAGTAACTTTTGAATACTTCTCTAGCAGACGAAAACTTTTTTGGTTTTCTTGTACTCATAAACTTCTTCCTTTGTTAATGCGAGCAATATACCTCGGATTTAATCCGGCATCAAAATAATGTTTGCGATTCATCCACACGAACCCGTCTCCTTTGGTTATCACAGCAACATCAATAGGACCACCTACTGTTTCTTTTTCTCTGCTTATACGGCGCTTGAATTTGGTTAGGTTTACCAAAGATTCAGCCATCGCTCCAAGCTCATCCTTAGGTAAGGATGCAACGTTTTCCATCACCGGATTACTATATTTCTCAACTCGAGTTTTATCCCATTCATTATATAAGTTTGGTATGAGTTTATCAAGCGCAGTTTTTACTTTAACTTGGAGTTTCTTGCCATAAACTGGGTATTTTCCCTCGATCTTTTTTAATATAATATCTACGATTTGGCTAAAAAGCTCTTTTGTTGATTTTTCAACTGTATCTTTGAATTCTGGATCAATCCCCTGCATGAAAGTATAAACCATTTCTTTTTGAGCAAGTGGAACTACAATTGCTTCTCCACTGTCTTCAATTGATGCTACGTTTGATTTTAAACGCAATAAACGACCTGCGGCCATTCCGAAGACAATAGTTTCAATCAAGTTTGGGAAATGTTCTTTTTCCCCAAAACCAGCCACAACAATTCCGGAAAGCTGCCCCCTTTCCCTCAAACGAGAACTTGTTAGCAGATGGATTACCATTTCAATAACAGTATCTGACGTTTTCTTCGACATAGGAAGATTCTTAAAGACTTCGCCACGAACGTCCGAGATGTCCTTTTCGTATTGTTGCCTTATCTCGCTGGTAATGCGTGTGGTTATCCCAGGAAGTTTTTCATGTCGTTTTGTTTTCTCAAGTTCCTCTTTTACTAAAGCAACAAACATTTGTTTAATATCTGATTCACTCAATTTTGTGCTGGGATCTTTGTCATATTCTGTATTAACTCTTTCCTCGAATTGCTTGCGAAGATGAAAAAAGAATCCAAATAAAATACTCTGTACATCATCTCTTTGTTTTTGAAGCGGGAATATCCTCGATGTTTTCAAGAAAGAGATAAAGTTCTTTGAGTAGTCGACAAGCTTTGGAAATGTCTTATTTCCTAATTCGGAACGATAACATTTGATTATGGTTTCCCATGGAACACCCAAAAACGCCGCACTACCATAGACCATTATTCCTACAGGTGAACATTCTGAAAGCTGAAAAAGCTTATCGGCTGATGTATAAATTTTCCCCTGTTCTAAACCAATGGTCACCGCGCTATCAGCAGCCAATGCAACACCATTACTGTTTAGAACCGCAACTTCCGCTGTCATATAGAAAGTATTCCTTTAATTAACCCGGGGCAGTAGTATAATGGATTCTTTAGGAAATTAAAGGGATTTTTTTATACTTATGAAGTCACCCCATAGTTCATAAAAACACATTTTTGCCGCCAAAAAGGTCAAAAAGGAGGGTTTGATGGCAAGTTTCAGATATTTTCTCGGTTTGCGTAAATTGACTTTTCAGCCGTAATAGGTGCAGAAGGTGCGGTCGCTCTCCCAGATACTTACGCTGTGGAGTTTGGCTGAGTCGAATTTATTGTTTAGTCTTTCCCAGGCAAACTCGGCAAGGTTCTCAATCGTCGGATTAATCCCCGCCAGTGACGCCACGTCGGCGTTGAGATTCTTATGGTCCACTAATTTGACGAACTCGCCGTCTATAACCTGCTCGAAGTCGCCTATGCAAATATCGGTATCAGCAGGTGTTTTAATTGTTACCTCAATGACGTAATTATGGCCGTGGCCGGCCGGGTTGGCGCACTTGCCGAACACCTCGAAATTCTTCTGCTCGCTGAACTGCTCGTTCCACAGCTTGTGCATCGCCGCAAAGTCAAACTTCTCGCTGAAGTAATACATCTTCATATCCTCACAATCGAAAGCAATATTCCTGTACGGATTAAGCTGTAAGCCAAGCTCAATCAGTATTGCACCGTCGAATTTGTTTTTCAGTATATCACGAAGTGAAGCCAGCAGCCCGGCCGTTTCAGATATCGTCAGCCTCCTGCCGTCTTCGAATGCTTTTTTGATATTTTCCGCAAAGACGGGCACGGCGTGTTCGCGCACCACCCTGTCGATATCCATTACATTGACGACGAAGCCGGTATCTTTGTCAGCCTGTCCGGCTAATCCTACCGACAGCTCGAAAAATAAGCACAGTCCCTCACCGCATGGCCTGCCGCCGTAAGAATTGGCGCCCGCACTATCTCCTTCGCCGAAGGGATTAACGAAAAATCGCACCTTGCGAACAAGCCTGTGCACAATCCTTCCCCTATTTTCTGCCGTTGTGAATCAGGCCCATCACTTCGTTTCTGCTGCGCGGGTCTTTCCTGAATATTCCTCGCACGGATGACGTCACCATTACCGAGCCGGGCTTTTTTATACCGCGTATGGTCATGCAACTGTGGGAGGCTTCGAGCACCACAGCCACGCCCAGCGGCTTGACGCTCTTCATTATAAAGTCTGCTATCTGCTCGGTGAGCCTTTCCTGTACCTGCAGCCGCCGGGCGAAACAATCGACAATCCGCGCCAGCTTGCTGACGCCCAGCACCACACCGGCCGGCAGATACGCCACGTGCCCAACGCCTATAAACGGCATCAGATGGTGCTCGCACATACTGTAAAACGGTATATCGCGCAGCAAAACTATCTCATCGTAATTTTCATTGAAGACGGTTTTGATGTGCTCGGCCGGGTCGTCTCGCATCCCGGCAAGCAGCTCCTGATACATCGCCGCCACACGCGCAGGTGTGGCCTTGAGGCCTTCGCGTTCGACGTCTTCACCGACCGCAGCGAGTATCTCTCGCACCGCCTTTTCAATTCGCTTTACGTCAACCTTATGTTTATTGTTATCCTGCATCTTTAGTCATTTTCCTGTTCAAATTTTTTGTGTTAATTCGTGTTCATTCGTGGTTAAAAATTTCTCAGATATTCTATGAACAATCTCACTCCGAATCCAATCGAGCCGTCAGTAACATATTTTTTCAGCGGCTCGGAAGGCTCCATCGGTCCTGCTATATCGAGGTGCGCCCATTTCGTCTCGCCCGCAAATTCTCCGAGGAACGACGCCGCGGTACAGGCCCCGCCGTACTTCGAACCGATGTTCTTCAAATCCGCTATTTTGCTCTTTAGCTCTTCGGTGTATTCATCGCCGCTGGGCATATGCCACACCGGTTCACCGCCGCGCTCGGCTGCTTCGCTAAGCGCTTTAATCAATTTCTCGTCGTTGCCCATCAGCCCGGCCTTGTGCATACCCAGCGCCACAATGCACGCGCCGGTCAGCGTTGCTATATCGATAATCGGCTCACAGTTTTGCTGCTTTGCATAATGAATTCCGTCGCACAGGACCATTCTTCCCTCTGCGTCGGTATTTAGTATCTCGACCGTCTTGCCGCTATATGTTGTGATAACGTCACCGGGCCGATAGCTCTGCCCGCCGGGCGCATTTTCAGCGGCGCATATAACCGCAGTTACTTTGACCGGCAGTCTCAATTGTGCAATTGCTTTCATTGTCGCAAGTACCACCGCGCCGCCGGTCTTGTCCATCTTCATCGCGTCCATATGCGCGGCAGGCTTGATGCTTATCCCGCCCGAATCGAAGGTAATGGCTTTACCTATTAGGCCGACCGTACCTGATTTTTTTGCCCCCGCGCTTGAGTGCGCAAGCAGTCGCGGGGGCGTCCACTTCAATACAATCATTCTCGGCTTATGCTCCGAGCCCTGGCCGACGGCAATAATACCGCCCATTTTTTTCTGCCTGAGCTGCTTGTCGTCGAATACCGTGCACGACAGGCCCGGCAGCGTCGCGGTCATTTTTTTTGCTTCGGCCGCAAGCTTTTCCGGGTACATCACATTTGGCGGCCGATTCGCTAATGTCCGCGCAAAATTCTGAGCCTGGCCGATTATCGAACCGGTCTCGGCTCCCTTACTGAGCTTTCGGACCGCAGCGGTGTTACTATCTATCAATTCAACCGAAAGCGATTCGCTTCTTCCGTTCTTCTCGCTCGTCATAAACTCATCATATATATAGCTGCCGAAGTGAACCCCCTCAGCCATAACCTGTCCGCACCGGACCATATCCAATTTGCCGCCGAACGCCAAATGCAGAGCGACTGCCATTTTTTTGGCCTTGATTGCCACGGCTTTTTTCGCTGCCGCCGCCGCTGCGTTACGCAGTGCGTCGAGTTTGGCTTTTTTCTTATCGCCCAGCCCGACTAACAGGACCCGTTTGGCTGCGATTTTGCCGCCGGTATAAACCAATGCGCTGCTGCCGGCCTCGCCCTTGAAATCGCCGAGCTTTATCACCTGTTCGAGTGCGCCGTCTAACTTGTCGTCAAGCTGCTTTGTTGTCTTATCGAGCGTTTTGGCATCTGCAAACTGCCCGACGCAGAGCAAATCCGTTTTGCATTGGTCTAATGCGACTTTGCTGACCGATACTTCGACCTTGATAATCTCTTTCATTTCTTACCGCTCCTGTTCGCCGCGTTGCGACCCTGTCGCAACGGGTCTTTGGCCTTGAATCGAAGGTAACTATCGATAAAATCCTCTATCTCGCCGTCGAGCACCGCCGTGACGTTACCCGTTTGATAATCGGTACGGTGGTCTTTGACCATCTGGTAAGGCTGCAACACATAGCTGCGAATCTGGTTGCCCCAGGCTATTTCGCCCTTGTCGCCGTAGAGCCTGGCTATTTGCGCATCGCGCTTTTGCTGCTCGCGGATATATAATCTCGCTGTTAACACCTTCATTGCGCTTGCCTTGTTCTTGTGCTGACTTCGCTCGTTCTGGCACTGCACGACGGTCCCCGTCGGTATATGCGTTATCCGGACCGCCGAGCTGGTTTTGTTGACGTGCTGGCCGCCGGCTCCGCTGGC
>Ga0315554_1000074_pt1 | contig 48614 bp, 36 predicted proteins | sample SalMarSW160370MG_FD_202114 | JGI IMG/M metagenome (GOLD analysis project Ga0315554, IMG submission 202114) | Salt marsh sediment microbial communities from the Plum Island Ecosystem LTER, Massachusetts, United States - Salt Marsh Sediment SW1603-70 ...
CCCGGGACTTACCCGGCTTGAAGCTAAAATCCCAAGGTTGGTATTATCGGACGTTAAAGGAAGCCGGTTTGATAATTTTTATAAAGGGTCTTTTATAGAGCGAAAATTCAGGTAGTTTATGAGATATCCGTGAAAATACGTCATTTTACCTGTCTTTATTGGGATGAATAAGAGGCATTTGCACAACTGGGAGAAAAAACAGAAGATGATTCCCAGATATTCCGATTTGCTTTAATAAGGCCTCATTTATAAACTTTATAGTGGAATAGTTCGTAAAAGAGTATTCTGCTGGTCGAGATACTTCTATGCCAAATATAGCTAAAACATGGGCAGTTGTATTTAACACAAACCGCACCTGCGAATGCAGACGGATCGTTCCCTTTTTGTTAGTTGCAGGCTTGTTTCTCTTTTCCGCTCTGAGCCGTACAGCAAACGCAGCAACCTATTACGTTGACTTCGAGAGCGGAGATAATAGTGCAGTTGGCACATCTCCAGATACCGCTTGGAAACATGCACCAGGCGATTCGAAAGCGACGGCGAATCCGGCTTCTCTCAGATTACAGCCTGGCGATACTGTACTATTCAAGGGAAGGGTAGTCTATAGAGGATATATCAGAATAGAATCTGGCAGCGGTACAGTAGGGAACCATATTACATACAAAGGAAATGGTTGGCCGGGTTTAGAAGGAATTAAAGCCACAATTGATGGTTCTGAAATCTTAACAGGTTGGACTGCGTGTGAATCGCAAGAGGCAGCAGGAGGCAATGAGAATTGGGCGAACATTTACTATGCCTATGCTCCAGCAGAAGCCGAAGTTTTATCTTCTAACTTATATCAAGACCAGGAACCATTGGCTATATCACAGCATCCTGACCCTCTTGACCCATTTTCCATTGAGATTAAAAGCACTTATTTGCAAATTCCTCTTTCTGATGTTACCCGAACTTCCCTTATAGATTCGCGGTTAGAAACTTTTGGAGAAAATCTTATTGGTTCTTATTTGGCTATTCATGCCTATAGCTCTGATGTTATTTATAGAAAAATTACTGATTATAATTCTGTAACTTATACCCTATTTTTTGAGGACTTGGGGAAAGACCCATCAACAGAGCCTTGTTCTTATTCTATACTTAATAGTTTAGACGCTAATGTTTTTGACGGTCCCGGAGAATACTATCTTAATGAAACTCCTGAACCAGATGGTAGGCATAAAGTCTATATTTGGCCCCTTAAGAATCCAAATGATAGTGAGATAACAGTATCTGTACGTGATATAGGATTATATACAAACATAAATTACATTACTATTGAAGGATTTATACTGCAAAAGGCTAAAGTGCACATTATTCAAACAAGCTCTATGCCGGAGCAGGGATTAGTGTTTAGAAACAACGAGGTAAGCAAGATAAGAGCTGCTGCTAAAACAGATGCTATAGGTATCAGAGGTTTTAGCGATGTAGTTATTGAAAATAATTATGTGCATGATACCAGCAATGCACGAGGAATAAGTATTAGTGGAAGTAATATATTGGTCAAGAATAGTACCTTCACAAACATTGGTGGAACCGTCATGCTCATTAGCGGTGGTGATAATAATAGAATTATAGGAAATTATATTCATGATTGCAGGGGTTCACATGCTAATGGCATATCAACTTACGCTGGGCCTAATGATGTATTGGTAGCTAATAATACAGTGGTTAATGTGGTCCGCCCATATACTTTCTCTGCTTTCGGTGGGGATGACGACCGGCCAATTGGTAATATAATAGCTTATAATAATATTTTTGATACAAGGGGTCTTGGTGGTACTGTGGTTGACCAATTTTGTGAAAGAACCATCGGCAGTATTATTTTTATGAATAATATAATAATTGGAAGTGAAAGTGACGGAGGCCTGTCCATAGGAGGGGGCGACGCCACGTATATTGTGAAAAATAACATCCTTGATGGCTGGGGCAACAATTCTTATGACAGAAGCAACAATATCTATACTGGCCTAGGCTGGAGCCAGACAAAAGAGGGAGGCTGGGCACCAGGTCCTGGAAGCATTGTTGATACCGGCACAGATGGAGAGTATGATGAAGTGGATATGACTACAGTTTTTGTTAATATGCCTGCTTATGAAGCTCAAATATTCGCAGTAATTGATGTGAGTACTTTTTATTTATATGCAGAGGAATGGACAGATAGAATTCAAGTTGGAGATATTATTGAGTATAACGAAGATGGAATTGCAAGAACCGTTACCTCAAAAGAAGATATAAGGGATGCAGACTACTCAAGCTGGAGATGGTTTACGAAGATTACCTTTGAACCCTCGGTTTTAATGGAAGAAAATAGAGTTGTTGCCATATGGAAGAATAATACTAATTTTATTAGAGATATAAGGCTTAAACCGCGCAGCATAGTCATTGATGCAGGTATTGACGTTACTCCATATCTTGCTGATGCAATCCGAAGATTCCCTGATTATGATTTTTATACAGATATTGAAGGAAATCCAAGGCCACAAGGTACAGGATTCGATATAGGCGCTTATGAATATGTTCCATCAGGTTCCGGTAATTCAGCACCAGTGTTAAATGCGATAGGCAACAAAACAATTAACGAAAATAGTACTTCGAGTTTTTCAGTAAGTGCTACCGATGCCGATAGTGATACAATCACCTATTCAGCTACAGGTACGGCCATTGATGCTGGCGCAACATTTACCAGCCAGACTTTCAACTGGACACCCGATTATGGCCAGGCTGGGTCATATCAGGCCACATTTATAGTTAGTGACGGTAATGACCAGGATTCTGAAACAATTACCATCACAGTTAATAACACTAATAGAGCACCTGAGCTTGCGCCAATTGGTGATAAACCGGCGAGCGAGAACAGCACTTTGAGCTTTTCTATAAGCGCAACCGATCCTGATGGAGAAACAATCACATATTCGGCCCCGAATTTGCCGAGCGGAGCGGTGTTGTCAGCAGAGACGGGGGCATTTAGCTGGACGCCGAATTATGAACAGGCTGGTGACTACGAGGTCACTTTTATCGCCGGCGACGGACAGGCGGAGGATTCTGAAGCTATTATCATAACTGTTGCCAATACTAATCGAACCCCTGTACTAAGCTCAATTGGGGATAGGTCAGTTTATTTAGGAAATTCTCTTGGCTTTACCATTAGCGCAATCGACCCGGATGGCGATACTATCACATATTCGGCGACCGATTTGCCGGACGGCGCCACATTTGAAGGCCAAAGTTTCAGTTGGACACCGGATAGTAATCAGACAGGCAGCTATGATGTTACTTTCTATGCAAGAGACAGCCAATCGGAAGATTCCGAAGAGATTACTATAACGGTTGCAGCGGACAGCACGGCGCCTACTGTTTCCGGTCTGTCACCTGCCGCTGATTCGATCCAGGCGCCCCTGAATTCCCTGATAAGCCTGTACATTACCGATGACGGCACAGGAGTCGATGCAGCCACGGTAACAATTAAAGTCAACGGCAATCTCGTTTACTCAGGTGATACAGCGGACTACGATTCGCCGTACGGGCATTGCCGCAGGACAGGCACAAAGGCTTCCTATAGATATTTTTACCAGGCCGACGAATTATTCGATTACGACCAGCTAATTACTGTGACGGTAAATGCTTCAGACCTGGCTGGGAATCCCATAGCGTATTCATATTCCTTTACGACCGAAATGCGTTCATTCGGCGCCAACAAGGCAATCGTTCCGGACTCGTGTGACCTCGACAGAGAGGTAACGGCAACGGCATCCGACAGCAGCGGCAATGTCTGGGTCGTCTGGCAGCAAGGCCAGGCCGGCAGCAGAAATATCCGTTTGGCCAGACTTGCCGACGGAGCTGAGACTTTCGGCGATAGTGTTCAACTGACAAATGATGACTTCGACCAGTGCAACGCTGGTATCGCAGTCGACGCCGATGATAAACTGTATGTCGTCTGGCAGGGCAACAATACCGGTAACTGGGGCATATACATATCAACTTCGACCGACGGTACGAAGTGGTCAACGCAAAAAAAGATAACCGACTCGGGCGACAACCAGACTAATCCGGCCATAGCCGTCGATAATTCTGCGCCGACAAATGCTTACGTTGTATGGGAAGACGACAGAAACGGCAACAGCGATATATATGCAGCCTCTTCCGGCAACGATTTTCTAACCGGTACGGTTTGGGCAATCACCTCCGAGCAATCAGAGCAGTCCGAACCGGCAATTGCTGTTGACGCCAACAATACGGTTTATGTCGTCTGGACCGACGAAAGGGAGGGCTCCAAAGATATTTACGGTGCGTCTTCTGGCAACGGCCCGTGGACAAATTTGGCCGTCGTGTCGGATGCCGGAAACACATATAACCAGTCGAGTCCCGCTATCGCCATCGAAGATACCGGCTCGAGGCTGCACCTGCTCTGGGCCGATGACAGCGGTGAAGACTACGACATTTTTTATGCGCAGACTTCCGGTGGATTGCCTTCATCTCCGCTGACCGGTAGCAGCATCGTCGATGACACGACCGACGCCGACCAGCTGTCACCTGCGATTGCAGTATCCGGCAGCACGGGCGACGACCTGTGTGTTTTTGCATGCTGGCTGGACGAAAGGGATAGCGACAGCGACCTGTACTTTGTTAAGGTCGGCTCCGGCAGCGGAACCAATGTTTTCATCGGAGACGGAAGTACAAACTCCAACCAGGACACACCGGTTATGGGTCTGGACAAGCTCGGATATCCGTATCTTGTCTGGACCGACGACAGGAACAGCGGCTCTGATATCTACTATGCCGCCAGTACATATATTGACCCGCAGGCCCTGGCTCAGGAGCAGGTTTCAGCTGCAAACGGTGCCGTTATCGGCGTAAGTTCGGCTCAGGTGAGCCATGTTGATGATGTATCTGTCAGTATGCCGGCCGGGGCCTGGCAGTGTGACGTGAAGGTGACGGTTTCAAAGATGCGAAACATCCAGGAGTTTTTAACGTGCAACCCTGTAGCCAATTATGATATCGGCCCGAGCGGCATAAATTTCAACGAGCCGGTCACTGTAATTATCCCTTACAACGTCAGCGACTATCCGGGCCCGCTTATTCCTTATTGCTACGGGCCTCAGGAACATAATCCCAGCCAGGATGGTATAACGGCGATCGAAAAGCTCGTGATATCGGCTTCCGTTCACGCGATGCGATTCCAGGCCACACATTTCTCACAATTTATTCTCGCCTCAGACACTGAAGCGAATGAGCCGAACGTGGTTTGGAGATTCGGTACATTCGGCGACCAGAGGAAAGTCAAATTGGCTGTTACAGGTCTCGATGACAGTCCGTTGAATCTGTCTTTGCGTGGCAGTGGTTATGGTGAGGTTATACAAGGCGATGGACTTAGTCAGATTGTTCTCTACGACACAACCGGAGGGACCTCATTAAGAATATCATCTAAAAACCGAAAATCAGGAGGAGCCGTCGGTGATATTGTTGTCAACGGTTCTCTCAAGGACATAAAGGCAAAAGGCATTAGTCTGGAAGGAGACCTCACCGTCACCGGCAGCGCCGGTAAGGTGACTTTGGGCAATGTTTCCGGCAGTAATATAACGATATGCTCGACATCCAATCCCAGTGGGAGCGTTTCTATCCGGCTCGGCAGGGTCAGCGACTCGAATATAAATAGCCGGATTCCCATCCGCGACCTGACCGCAATAGACTGGCTGGATAACGACTCAACCACCGACCAGATAACTGCACCGTCAATCGGCAAACTGAAAATAACCGGAAGCCGCCGGGGCGGTGTAGCCGGTGATTTCTCCGCCGATGTGATATTAACCGGGAATATGGGCAAAGCCTCGATTGCCGGCAGCCTGATAGATTCTGACTGGTCTGTGGATGGGTGCATAGCCGCTTTGGCGGTCAAAGGCGCCTCTGAGAACTGCTACGTCTGCTCCACAGGCAGTATTGCGAGCATAATACTTGGCGCAGCGTACGACAGTGATTTTCTCGCCGGCTTCGACCTTGATTATGACGAACAATGGCCGGCTGCGGTGTCCGGTTTCCTCACGACCGTCGCCCGAATCAGCTCGTTCACAATCACAGGACTAAAAACCCAGCCGGGCGAATATTACTTTGTCAATACCAACGTCTCAGCGCCGTCTATCGGCCGCGTGTGCCTGCTCAACCTTCAGACGCAAAACTCAGGCTATGATTTCGGCCTCTGGACTTTGGATAACAGCGCCGAAAATATCCTGGCCTCGGTTAGTAACAAAAGCACAATCGATAACGACGAGAGCTTTACTTTGAAACAGGGAGATGGAATCCCTGGAAACGTGAATGATTTCCGGATGGAAATACTCGAACCGTAGAGGCATAACGGGATAGCAGTGCCGGGGGCGGCTTTTTTCATACGTGGTACACGGGGGTTATTATTGGGGGTTGTCAGCGTTGATTGGTCCTATATAACGCTCAGCTGAATGACAATATCAAACACAGCCCTTGAGATATCAGGGTATGTAAAATGCGGGGTTTAAGTAACCAGGCTTAAAAGCCTATATATTCTACGTGTAAGGTGCGTACTCAATGAACAGGCGGTCCAAAACATATGCTGTTAGGGTGTTTGTGGTAATCGCAATAATGCTGGCCTTAGTCTCGGCTGGTATAATTGTGATGGTACAGTTATCACTGGCCGAACGTCAGGATTCGTCCTGCACGGAACACGCTGCATTACAGCATAAGCAAACCCGGCATACCGGCGACACAACAGACAGACAGCCGAAACAAGCCGGTTCGCTCGAATTAAATAGTAACCTGCATCAGCAAAAGCAACAGCCGTTCTCGTCGGAACCTGCTGAGACAACAACAGAATCCACAGATTCGAAACTGCTCTTGCTCGGCGCAATAGCTGGCAAGGACTCGGATACCAGAGCACTTATTGAGGACCGCGAATCGAACACGCTGAAGGTTTACAAAACAGACCAGCAGATTGACGGCGGCTATATCGAAAAGATTGAAACCGACAGGGTCGTCGTGCTGCGCGAAGGGCGCAGGTATGAGCTGAAGCGCGCAGTTGACCTGCCTGAACCGGCGACGGCACAAGTCACAACAAGTAATAAAAGCTGTCTGTCCACGGCTGAGCAGTCTCACTCCCAGCCGCCTGTATCAAACACCGTACTCACAGCTTCCAATAGCACGGTCCCGAAAACACCTCTCGACTCATTGGAGATGGTCCTGCGGGAAGCCGAACTTGAACCCTGTCAACTGCAGGACGATGTACAGGGATTAACAATAAAGGACATTAAGAATATCCCGATGGCTGGTGATGCGGACCTCAGGACCGGCGACGTGATTCATAGCATCAATGGCCATCAGCTGGTGAGTAAACAGCAGACCTGGCAGGTGATAAAGAAAGCCCGCTCGGAAGATACGATAGATATCGAGGTGTTGTGCCGCGATTAACCCCGGTCCCCGAATCCCATCTCCAGAGATACACCTTCAAAGCTTCGAGCTGAAAAAATAATGGTAAGATGAAGTGGAGGCGGGGGGATTCGAACCCCCGTCAGACCATTTTTGTAATCCTTTGTTATAGCGTTACTTACAACCTAAAGCCTCGCAAGATAAAGACTTAAACTTTTCTCATGAGTTATCAATTTTTATCAGGATTTATCAGAATTTTGCTCTCAAACACTCCCGTATTACTCCCGTGAAATAAAGCAGCACCCGGAGAACATTTGCTGTTTTTGAATTTTATGTTAAAAATATAACAAATACAGCATTTTTTTCTTGAGATAGAAAATATAACAGGTTATAATGTTAATTGAAATGAGGAGGATGAGATTGACATTTAGACATATTGTGTCCTAAAGTATCGTCTGCTTTTTTTAGGATTTACTAATGGCAAACCAACTACTATTTAAAGACCTTCTGAAGTACTATCAACCACGGGCAGCCCGGCATTTTCTTCCAGAGAAAATCATCCTTACGAAAGGAAGTAAACAAAGTCCCGAACAGGATAGTATGACGAAATCGATTTGCAGAATATATCCCAACACACAGGTTGTTGAGCAATCTAATATACCGCATAACCGTATCGAGATAGAACAAGTAAATCCTGTCAAGCTTCATTATTCCGGCAAAAGGACACTTGTTCTTGGTGTACATAAAAGCGCTGTGCAATATAGCAGAGAGGAAGAAAATACGTGTCCAAACTATTGGCACTTTTCATGCTACGGTTTTTGTCCTTATGATTGCCAATATTGCTATCTGGCGGGCACCCCGGGTGTGAAGTATTCGCCATCTGTAAAAATTTTTGTGAACCTACCTGAAATACTTGATAAGATTAGCAGCATCGCTTTGAAATATGACAGACCTGTATCTTTCTATTTGGGTAAACTTCAGGATGCTTTGGCACTTGATCCCATCACCGGTTATTCACGTACCATGGTGCCGTTCTTCGCTGAGCAAAAAAATGCCCGGCTGATTATTCTTACTAAAAGCGCAGAAGTAAGTAATCTTCTGGATATAGACCACCGAAAGCATACATATCTTTCCTGGAGCTTGAATCCTCACCAAGTTTGTTCACAGTTCGAGCGAAATGTTCCTTCAATCGACCAGAGAATAAGTGCTATGCAAAAGTGCGCTAAGGCCGGTTATCCACTGCGTGCGGTAATAATGCCTATAATACCCATACCAGATTGGCAGGACGCGTATGCTCGCTTTCTTGAAAAGCTTTTGAAAACGGTCCCCTTAGAAAGAATTACATTAGGCCAGATATGCAGCTTCTCTGCTGCCAAGCATCTTATGGAATTGAAATTAGGCAAGAACAATCTCATCTCCAATCTGCTGGGCAAAAATCAATCAAAGGATGGGAGATTTCGCTTTCCAAAAGATTTGCGAATAAATATATACCGCTATTTAATAAAGTCCATCAAAGCACAATGTCCGGATTTGCAGGTAGGCCTGTGTCTCGAAGAGAAGGGGATTTTCGAATCGCTAAATATGACCGATGCAATCGGCCATTGCAACTGCGTCCTCTGAGCACCGTCTGACCAATCAAGATGTTCATGTTGCATTTCATATATTACAGGAGTATCTCGATGAGCTTTTCCCTTTTGGATGTATCTGAATTCGTGCCGCCGTTTCTCAATGGATGTATTTCTCCACCCTACGCAGATGTTTGCAAATATATGGCATATTTGCAAAAGTGGAGGGAATATCTTTTTTGGCTTTGGAACGATGGCGAACACAGTGAAATAGATGTGCAGCGTGCGGTAGATGACTTGATAATGTTTATTATGCTTATAACCGTTGTCAGACAAACAGACCCTACCGTGGTACCAACTGTAAAGGAGATTATAGACTCTACCAACAACCTCACTGTACGCGGTTTATGCTTGAATATTGGTAAAATAATCAGGTGCAAACTGTTAATGCAGATATTTGACCCTGAAGAATTTGACGACAATGGTGTGGATTTACCGTCGGAAGATGATGTATCTCTATGGAAAATATCTGAATTTTCAGATTCTGTTTTTGGTAGGAGGATTCCTGCCACAATGTTAGGTGATTTTCATCAATTATGTTTAGACCAGCCTGTCGCTGATGTAGCAATAAGGAGAACAAGTAAACAACGCCATCATAAGGGAGTTTACTATACGCCGGCTTATTTGGTCGACTATCTCGTTAACAGGACTTTTGAAAAATATATTCTCAAAAAGAAGCCCGAGCATTTGAGAAAAGTATGTATATTGGACCCATCTTGTGGCTGTGGTGCTTTTCTTATAGCTTCGTTCCGATATTTGTTAGAAAAAAATAAAGCCATAAACCAGCCTTTGGATATACAGCAATGTCTTGAGGTGCTCGGCTCAAGTGTATTTGGAGTAGATATCGACAATCAGGCGGTTAGGTGGACACGGCGGCTTCTTTTGCTAACTGCGTGGCAGTATGCTTTGACCATTGGGATTAGTAAATCCGACATCCGGCAAATAAATATTCCTGATTTAAATAAAAGCATTATATGTGATGATTTCCTCCATATGAATGCAAATAGCTATAATGATTTCCCAGATAGCTTTAGTTTAATAATCGGCGGACCACCATTCGTACGAATCCACGAACTTCAAAAGTCAAGCCCTGAGAAAGTACTATTCTACAAGAGTAATTATAAAACCGCTAAAGGGCAATTCGACCTGTATATGCTCTTTATTGAAAAAGCTACACAGTTGTTGGGGAACAGAGGTTACTTGGGAATGAGTTTGCCAAACACCTTTTTGTGCTCTCAAAACAGCCAGCCTCTTCGCGACTTGATTTCCGAATCATGTGCGCTAAGGGAAGTAACTGAGTTTTCAAGCAGCAATATCTATCCAAATGCCAAAGTGAGAATTGCTCTATTGGTCATTAAAAAAAGTAGAGAAAAGTGCTCTGCGAAATACATACCAGTAAAAGGTGAAAATGGTCTGCGAAGAATTTTAGGTGCTGTACAATCTAACAGTAGTTTGATACGAATTCGATACATATCGGAAAAGTTATGCGGTTCTAAAAAGTGGATTTATCATTCTAAAGAAGGTTCTGAAATCCTGAAAGAAGTTGAGCGTGCAGGTATTGCTCTTGCGGAGCTACCTGTCAGTGTTCACTACGGAATAGCAACAGGAGCTGGGGATGTGTTCTGCTTCAAAAAAGCTGAACGTCTTAATAACCATCTGGCATTAGTCGAAAGCCGGATTATACGCCATCCTTTTACTATTGAGCTGTCGATTTTGAGACATATCTTGAGAGGCCGGGACATAAAGAAATATGAAGAGCCTGAACCAAAAACGATGTGTATATTTCCCTATGATGACACAGGAAGGGTAATTCCTGAGGTGTATTTAAGGAAAGAATTTCCACGTGCTTACAAGTATCTTAGCCTATGTAAAGATAAGCTGACTTCAAGAAAAATGAAAAAAGAGAATTGTTGGTATTCATTCACCGGTAAAAATGAATTGTTGAATAATAACACGCCAAAAATTGTGTCAGGTACCGTAGCTATCCCCGGCCGCTTTACTGTTGATGAAGCATCCGGATTGCTCTGTAGCAATAGTGTTTTAGTGATCGAACCGCGAAAAAAACTCATCGATCCTTATGTCCTGATTGCTATATTCAACAGCTCCATATTCAGAAAATGGGCTGAATATAATTTACCGGCATTGGGAGAAAAGTACCGAAGCTATAGGGTAAGTCAACTTAATAAATTCCCTCTGCCTGAAAGAATTATGGGGCAGAATTTTGGAATATTCAAGGAACTTTCCACTCAGGTAAAAACCTTGTTGCACCAGTATCTCTCGGATACCGTATATGAAGATATAGTTTCGAAAATTGAAACCCTGGTTCCCAAGCTCTATGGACTGGACGATGGTTGTCTGGTGTGAGGCCTTGGTATCAGTGGATGTAAAAATAAGGATAACTTGGTTATTATTTGTTGATATAATAGATACACAATGGAGGCGGGGGGATTCGAACCCCCGTCCCGAGATGTTTCACAATAAGCATCTACATGCGTAGTCACTCTATTGAAGCTTTCACCTCGTTCGGCGCCGAGCAACAGGCTCCGAAGTCGATTAGCTCAGAATTAGTCTTTTCCCTCAGGCCCGAGCAACCCTCAGGAGCAGCCTGCTGTTGTGACGCCCTTTGCCGTTCCACAGGCAAAAACGGCAAGGACGGGCTACTTATTAAGCAGCCAGTCTGTATTGGCTAGTGCCAATTAAGTTTAGTGCCGGGTGATTAGCCAGGCCAACCGGCGTCCTGGACACGCAGCTTATAGTTCAACCATCCGGTCGATACCTTATCGCCCCCTATTCACTTGTCAACTCCCGCAACTGGTATTATATCACGATAAAGGATTACGTACAACCTGCAGTAACTGTTCACTTCAAGACTGCCTGAACCAGCCTTGTGTCCGCAGGCATATCCGAACAAGCATAAGCATCACCGGCACCTCAATAAGAACGCCGACCACAGTCGCAAGTGCAGCTCCCGAAGAAAGGCCGAAGAGCATCGTTGCGGTTGCTATTGCAACTTCGAAATGGTTAGAGGCCCCTATCATCGCCGAAGGCGCTGCGTCAGGATAGCTTAGCTTCAGGACTTTTGCCAGACCGTAGGCCAGCCAGAAGATAACGTTTGTCTGAATAAACAGCGGAATAGCAATCCAGAGGATTGTTAGCGGATTTGAAAGAATCATCCTGCCTTTGAAAGAGAATAATAAGACCAATGTCACGAGAAGCGCAATGATTGTAACGGGCGTCAGCACGTGGAGGAATTTTTCGCTGAACCACTGCCTGCCCTTATGGGCGATAATCCACTTACGAGAAAAATAACCAGCGATCAAGGGCAGTGCAACGTAAATCGCGATTGACAGGAACAGGGCCTGCCACGGCACGGGCAGCCTGCCTACACCTAAAAGGAATCCACCTAACAAACCATATAGCACAAGCATTGTAAGAGAATTGATGGCCACCATAACCAGTGTATGGCCGTCGTTACCTTTAGCCAGATAACCCCAAACCAGCACCATCGCTGTACACGGCGCTATACCGAGCAAGATACATCCGGCCAGGTAGCTTCGCCACAACGGCACTTCGAGCATCCTGATACCGCCGACTTCGACGACTTTTCCAGCGCCGTAAGGAACGCCGATAGGCAAATCCAGACCAAAAGGCATTTTGACTAAATCCACCGCGTCGGGCCCGATGAAACCGCGAAAAAGAATCCCCAGAAAGAACAGTGAAATCGCGTACATGGTAAATGGCTTTATTGCCCAGTTTACAAAAAGGGTCAGACCGACGGGTTTGATGCTCTTGCCGGCTTTGAGTACCTCGGCAAAATCTATCTTGACCATAATCGGATACATCATGAAGAACAGGCAAACTGCTATCGGTATGGAAACAACGGGAGCCTTATTGACATAAATGGCCATCCCGTCCAGCGCCTCCGCCAGCCCAGGTGCGAATTTTCCGAGAATAATACCGCCGACTATACACAGACCCACCCACAGCGTCAGATATTTTTCAAAGACACTCAGTCCTTTTGAGCTGGTTTTGTCTGTCACAGGTTTTCTCCGACTACAGGCTAATCTTTATCCCCATCGTATAAACGAAAGTGAAATACACGCCAATCAGAAGAAAGATTACGCCTGTGACGCGGCGGGCCCAGAGTTCGAACTTGCTCACCTTTTGAAAGGCCTTCGCCAGCGAACCCGCTCCCACAGCGATGAGAAGCCCGAATATAAACACCGGCAGGGCGGTTCCCACCCCGTAAACAAGAGGCAGCGTAATACTCGATGAGTGTTCTATCGACAGCGGTATAAGGCTTCCAAAAAACAACGCCGCCGATACCGGACAAAAGGATAATGCGAAAACAGCCCCTAAAAACAAGGCCCCCAATAATCCGAACTTCTCCGCTCGCTGCTGGCACCACTGGCCGAGGTTGCTTCCTTTTGTGCTGAACGCAAGCATGTCGAGCAGCACCATACCAACCAGAATCAGGATAGGCCCGAGCAGCTTGTACATATACTTCTGCAGCCAGCTGGAAACCGACGGTGCAGCCAGCAAACTGCCGACCAGGACGATTCCGAGTACGACATAAGCAATAGTTCTGCCAACGGTATACAGCAGGCCGGTACATAAAACGTAACATGGCTTATCGACTCTGCGCCCTATAAAGGAAATCGCAGCGATATTCGTCGCCAGCGGGCAGGGGCTTATCGAGGTCAATATACCCAGCCAGAGAGCGCTCGCTGAAGCAATCAAAAAAGTGTTCATGATTTTGTATCTTCCATAAACTTCGCAATACTGTCACGCACATACTCAAGATAGCCCTGCTTGTTTCCAACCTCCTGCCATATCCTGTCGAGATTTTCCCACCCGACCTCTTTGCCTTCTGTGATTCTGGAAAGTATAACTGATTTGGTAACGAGCTCGTAATCCCCAATGAAATGCTCGTTCTGCGGCTGCTCCACGTTAACCGCCTGCCAGGCGATTTTGCCTGTTGCAAGCTCATCCGCAAAGTATGTATCCATCGCCTCTTTTGCATAAGTTTCCAGCTTATGACACGTCTCGCACCTCACGTCGCCGTAGAAATAGTAAACGATTATTTGAGTATCGAGTTTATCATTTCCTGTTTCTTCCGCCGGTTTCATACCGTCTGCCGTCATATTAGCCGAAGGCTTCGCCGTTGTTTCTTTTACAATCATATAAGCAAGACTGGCAGCTACGAAAACAATGAGCACAACTGCAAAAATCTGTTTGGGCTTCATAATTGCCTCCGGTAAACTTACTGTAACACGCCTTTAATTTCATCAGCTGAGGGAACTTTTCCCACGATTTTCACCCGGCCGTCAACCGCCAGCGCAGGCGTCATCATCACGCCGAACTTCATAATCTCGTTGATGTCCGTCACCTTCCGGATTTCGTATTCGATTCCCAGTTGCTTCGCCGCCGCCTCGGCGTTCTCGGCTAATTTTTTGCATTTGGGACAGCCCGTCCCGAGTATCTGTATCTCTTTCATTCTGCACCTGCCGATTCATTTGATTTTTTATAAAACCTGCCGTCAGCCTTCGTATTTAGATGCTCAATCGTATCGAGCCAGCCGCTGCGCTTGACATCGAAACAGTCAGCCTTGCCGACGTAGGGCTTAATATCCAGCAGCGGGGTCCCGTCCAGAATATCAATTTCAGCAACGTTAAGCACATTGCCTTCGACAGACAGCAGTTTTACACAGGACAGGCCGATAGGATTCGGGCGCGCCGGCGCGCGTGTCGCAAACAGCCCGCGCATCTCATTATCCATATAAGGCTTGACCTTCAGCTTGTACGGCGCCGCTCTATTCAGCCAGAACAACAGCCATATCCTTTCAAAACCTTCCAAATCGGCCAGCCCTTCCTGAAATTCCGCAAAGACCTCCACCGTCCCCTCACTGTCCTGCGCGAAGACCGGCTGAATCGGCGTGCCCGACGCTTCGGTAAAAGGTGAATGAATAATACCAATAGGTTTGACTTCCATCGTAATTGCCCCGTTAAAAAAACGTTCCGAAAATAATTCCCGATACGGTCGCCATGGCAACAACAAGCGTAACAAAGACAACGGTTTTTTGCGTGCCCATTATCGAACGGATTACAAGCATGTTAGGAAGACTCAGCGCCGGCCCGGCAAGCAATAATGCCAAAGCCGGCCCCTTGCCCATACCCGCTCCTATCAGCCCCTGCAAAATCGGTACTTCGGTAAGCGTCGCAAAGTACATAAAGGCCCCGGCGACAGCCGCGAAAAGATTGGCCCAAAGGGAATTGCCGCCGACCGCGCGAGAAACCCATTGCGAGGGAATCAGCCCTTCGTGGTCAGGCCGACCAAGTAAAGCACCGGCTATCAGCACACCGATAAACAGCAGCGGAAGAATCTGCTTGGCAAATCCCCACGTCGTTTCCAGCCATTCGCCAAGCTCACCTTTTTTGAACCACATTGCTAAAACAAAAATCAATACACCGCCGAATCCGCCTGTAATAATCCATTTCGCCGAATGAATCGCTGCCCATAGACCCGTACCATTCGTCGGCTTTGCCCAGTTGGCGAAAACCAGAATCCCCACCATACTGGCAAAATAAATCGAGTTTTGCCAAAGCGGCCTGGAAACTTCCGGCTTAGGCATCTGCATCTGGACGTTGGCCTTTTCTATTTCTTCTTTGCGGTAGATTAAGTGCATCAAAAGGCCAATCACTATACTGAACAGGATAGCCCCGACCGCACGGGCAACACCGAGCTCGAAACCGAGAACCCTTGCAGTGAGAATTATCGCAAGCACATTTATCGCAGGCCCCGAATACAAAAAAGCGGTCGCAGGCCCCAGCCCCGCCCCCATCCTGTAGATGCCTGCAAAAAGCGGAAGCACCGTGCAGGAGCAGACAGCCAGTACAGTGCCCGAAACACTCGCGACCCCGTAGGCAAGCACTTTATTTGCTTTGGCGCCGAGATATTTCATCACCGAAGCCTGACTTATAAATACGCCGATTGCACCGGCGATAAAAAACGCCGGAACCAGGCACAGCAAAACGTGCTCCCTCGCATACCACTTGGCAAGGGCCAGCGACTCGAATATCGCATTTCTGAATCGCAGCGAATCGAGCGGCAGATAAAAACACGCCAGGAACACACCTGCTATCAAAAGAAATTTTTTCCACTCGCCCTTGATATTCATACTACAGCGCCAATAATTTGGGATTTCGATATTCGAATTTCGGATTTACCCTAACAGCTTCTGGTCGTCTTTGGCCTGTTCCATAATGCAGCGTTTTATGCACGAAAAGAATTCGAGTATGCAAGGCCTTTTGAGTTTATAGATGACCTTCAACCCGTCTTTGTAGTTATCGAGTATCCCAGCTGACATCATCACCGACAAATGCCGTGACACGTTCGACCTTTCAGAGCGAACGTGCACCGCTATATCACAAACGCACCGCGGCCCGTCCCTCAGGAAATCTGCAATGGCGATTCTGATGGGATGCGCCAGCGCCTTTACAATCTCCGCCTGCCTGTCAAGCATCAGTTGCTTCTCTCTGCTCACCATATTCTTAAAGTCCTCATCTTCGTATGTGACTATGTGATTATATACTCACATATTAACATAGCTGCTGAAACTTTACAAGTCCCTTTTTGAAAAAATATACCCCATTTGGAGTGATTAATATGGATACAACCAGGCCCCGCGGGCACAAACCACAACCACCCTAATGTACGACATAAGCTCTTGCTGCTGCTGTGGTTACATCACAGGGTGAATCCCGGTAAATTTCACTAAGGCACCTGCCGTTTGCGGGTGCGGCTCGATTTTGCCGACCAGCCCCACCTCTTTGCCGACAAACGCAGTCAAATCCATATTTGCGGCGTCGCCGCTTGGCAGGGCGTAGCAGATAACCTTACCCAACTCGTCGGTAATTATGTAATGAAGCAGTACTTCTTCCGGACCGTAGACGTTCGACGTCTGAAATTTGCCGATTACCGCGAATTGACCCAGGTCCTGGAACTCTACAAGTTTTTCGCTCTGGGCCTGGTCGATTCTGCTGTATATCTGACTTAATTCATCATCCTGAATTCTGGTTTCCTTATCGACCGCGTCGGCCAGCTCGTAACGGCCGATCTGGCCGAGAGCAAATTTCGCATACCGAGCCGCCTTGTCGGAATCATCGGCTGCTAAAAGACCCTCCAGAATCTTCTTTGCCTGCGAGTAGTCCTGCTCACCGAGCGGCTTTTTAAACTCAGCTTTGATTAGTTCCTGCGCGTCGTAGTATTGCCTGAGTCTTTCCGAATCGACCGGCATAGTTGTGGGAACAACAGCCGGACTCGGCAGTGTCGGCTCAGGCGCCGGCGCAGCAACAGGGGGCAGTTGCGGCGATGGTTGCGGTTCGGCGGGCAAGGTCGTTACATCGGCAGGTCTGGTGTATTGTGTGCTGACCCAGAAAAATGCGCCGTTAGGAGGGACGATTTTGTAGTAGTCGCCCATTTCTTCACCCAGCAGAACTACTTTGTCGCCTCGGTTGAGGTGCAGTTGTATGCGGTCGGAGTGGATAGGTTCGTAATACTGTGAGCCCGCGTAAACCCTCACCTCGTCGCCTGTAACTGTTCCCATGTCCGGATTTGACGTATCGATAGTGACGTACTGCTTGGATATCCAGGAAAAAGAGCCCTGGAGCGGAAGGATTCGCGACCAGACATTACTTGCGCTGACAATCTTTACAATATCGCCTTGCCCCAGTTTCCCGCAGCGGTAATAATTCGTGCCCGGACCCGAACGGACGTAAACGTTGTCACTGACAATCTCGGCAAAATATGGAAAAGCCGGCAGGGTGACGGCGTTCGGCTCGCCGGCCGACGTCGGCTGCTCACCTTCCTGCTCTATGCCGAAACAAGTGAATGTTATAAAACTTGTGATAAGAACCGCGATGGTAAAGTGAAGTTTCTTGCGAGAATCCATTTCTCTTTCTCCAGAAATATAATCCCTGTAAATTGGCATGTCTAACTCCGTTAAAGTTAGCACGCTGACAATTGCTTGTCAACGTTTTTTGTCCGCGCACCGGTGATGTTATAAGTTTAGCAAAGAACAGTGCTTGCAAGTGGCTTAATTTCGCAGCCTTTGCAGCTCATCGCGGCACATCTTTATCTGGGCCGGGTCGCTCAGCTTGTCTAATGCCGCTTCGAGATACTTTATGGCCAGTTCCGTATGGTGAAGGTACCGGCAGTACAGTATGCCGAGCATGAGCTGAACCTGCTCAATGTACTCGTAGGTACCGTAGTGAGTGATGAATTTTTCGTAAGCCGCCGCCGCCTCGGCGTGCCTGTTCTCACTGGCAAGCTGATTTGCGATGTCGAGCAGGTGCTGCCGCGGCGGCAGTTGCTCCCTGTCGAGTTCGACAAGTTCGAGATACTTCCGGGCTGCATCCGACATATTCCGCTCGGTGAGGCGATGTGCTATTTCATCTCTCAACTGCCGGATACGGTCGTATTTCTGTTGGTCGACCTTGGGTTTATTATTTACCTCGTGCACATTTATCTTTTTAGCGCCCGTACCGGCAAAAGGGTTATACCCCCCGGATACGACGTCGCGATATTGCCTGCGCCGGTTCCAGTGTTTGAGCATCGACCACAAGTCAAAACTGCTGCTGCTTATAAGGCCCATGCCTAACATGGCAAACATAGTCAAAATCCCGAAGCCGTAACCCGAAAGGTGCGCATCATAGGCAACGTTGGGTGTGTAACGGGCTATGACATTGTCGAATATAATCATCTTGAACGCGATGAAGTAAAGAGCGGAAATCTCAATTGTATCTATGAAGAGATACAGCCAGAAAAAGAGTATTATCATCGTTTGCGGGAACAGCACCAGATACGCCCCCGTCACGGCCGCAATCGCGCCGCTGGCGCCGAGCACCGGCCCGCCGCCGAGAAGGACATGCCCGATTGCGCTGAACGTCGCACCGGCCAGGTAGAAGCAGATGTAACCCAGGTTGCCGAGCTTGTCGTTGACGTTCCTGCCGAATACATATAAAAAAAGCATGTTGCCAAGAATATGCCAGAGATTTCCGTGAAGAAACGCGTATGTGACGAATTGCCAGACGTATGGCCGCGCCGGAATCAGCATTAGATGTTGGGCCCAGGGCCGAAGAACTTCAGGGTCGCTTTTATTCGGCCAGTTGTATGAAAGGAAAAATATCAGAAAGTTGACTGCAATCAGGGCATAGTTCGCGTACGGAGTGCGGTATGGCCGTATGCTCGTTCTTATAGGGAAAAATATAAACATATTGCGTGCAATTCTATGAAATGTTAATTAACTAAGCAATGGATAAGACCCAAATATTCAAACATCGAGTCAAAAGGATAAAACGGCTGCTCCGCCGTCAGGGCGATGACGCTCTGTTGCTCTCCGGGCCGGCCAATGTAACATACGTAACCGGATTTATGGGTGACGATAGCTGGGCGCTCTTGACCGCCAACGCCGTGTTCCTGCTCACCGACAGCAGGTACACCGAACAGGCCGCCGACCAGTGCCCCGGCTGCAGGATTATCGAACGCAGCGAACCCATGACAAAAGCGGTAGGGATGTTGCTGAGCAGGTATAAATCCGTCGGCTCAATCGCCGTCGAAAACTCCATTTCAATAGCACAGCTTAAATCATTAAGAAAAAACGTAAAAAAACGCATTAAACCCGTTGCCGGCCTGGTTGAAAACATTCGTCGCTGCAAGGATGACGATGAAGTCAAAGCTATACGAAAAGCGGCCCGAATCGCTTCGCAGGCCCTGGTAGCCTCGCTGCGAAAAATGAAACCCGGCGTTACCGAAAGCGAGCTGGCAGGCCTTGTCGAATACCACATGCGAAAACTCGGCGCAAGACCGTCCTTCGAGACAATCGTCGCCTTCGGCCCCAACGCCTCAAGACCGCACCACCAAAGCAGCAAAAGAAAACTCAAAAAAAATGACACCGTCCTTATAGACTTCGGCGTCAAAGTCGCGGGCTATTGCTCCGATATGACCAGATGCTTCGCCGTCGGAAAACCGCCCGGACTTTTCGAGAAGGTTTATAAGGTTGTCCATGACGCTCAATCTGCTGCTATAGCAAAGATTAAGGCCGGCGTGAGCTTAAAGGCCGTCGATGAGGCGGCGAGGAAGGTTATCCGAGAACACGGCTTTGAACCGCACGGCCACGGCACAGGACACGGACTCGGACTCGAGGTGCACGAGCTGCCGATAGTAGGACCAAAAAGTAAAGGCAAACTCGAAATCGGCGACGTCATAACAATCGAGCCGGGTATTTATATCCCCGGAAAACTGGGAGTCAGAATCGAAGATGACGTCCTTGTAACCAAAACCGGCTCCAAAATCCCTAGCAAAGCATCTTCTTAGACCTTTTCTGAACCTGCACTTTGTTGCCCCCCACCTTGACTGGAGTGTTTCAGCGCCTATAATGTATTCGTTCACTTAGGGGTGGCTCGGCAAAATTTAGCCGGTGCCTGAGATAAAACCCTCTGAACCTGATCAGGATAAAACCTGCGTAGGAAAGTGATAAATACGGATTAACGGATTTTGATGCCGGTCGTAATCGCTTCCCTGCGGGAGCGATTTTTTATTTTATTAACCGCAGAGCTCGCAAAGAAACGTAGAGATGAGTAAAGTTAAAAAACATTAAATTATAACTATTTTTAAATTCTCTGCGGACTCAGCGTGCTCCGCGGTGAATAAAAGGACATTCAAAATGGCTACGCAATTGCAAATATCGCGTGCGGGGAAAACCACCGCTGAAATAAATACGGTAGCAAAGAACGAACAACACGAGCCGGATTTTATCAAAGACGAAGTCGCCGCCGGACGTGTGGTTATACCTGCCAATAAACTCCATCTGAAAACCAATCTAAAGCCAATCGGAATCGGCAGGGCCCTGACCGTCAAGATAAATGCCAATATCGGCGCCAGCAGCGCTCGTTCGAGTGTCGAGCAGGAAATCGAAAAAATGAACGTCGCGCTCGATGCCGGAGCCGATACGATTATGGACCTCAGCACCGGCACTAATCTCGACCAAATCCGATTAGAGCTCCTGGCACGCTGTAACGCCCCCTTCGGTACTGTGCCTATTTATCAGGTCATCGAAGGAAGAAACGTCGAAGATATTGATAATGCCTCAATACTAAATACGATTGAGAAGCAGGCCAAACAGGGCGTTGACTTTTTCACCATTCACGCAGGCCTGCTCAAAGAGCATTTACCATTGTTGGAAAATCGTGTAGCCGGCATCGTCAGCCGCGGCGGAGCACTGCTCGCCAAATGGATGCTCTACCACGACAGGCAGAACCCTCTCTATGAAATATTCGACGACCTTTGCGCCATAATGGCCGAGTACGACGTCTGCTTTTCACTCGGTGACGGCCTGCGCCCCGGTGCTATCGCCGACGCCACCGACCGTGCACAAATCGCAGAGCTTCGAACGCTCGGCGAGTTGACGCAGCGCGCACAGGAAAACGGCTGCCAGGTCATGGTCGAAGGCCCAGGCCACGTGCCGTTCAACCAGATAAAAGAAAACATGCAGTTGCAGGATGAAATCTGTAACGGCGCTCCGTTCTATGTCCTGGGACCTCTGGTAACCGATATCGCGCCGGGCTACGACCACATCACAAGCGCAATCGGCGGAACCGCCGCCGCATTCTACGGCGCATCCTTTTTATGTTATGTCACCCCAAGCGAGCATCTCGGCCTGCCTAATACCGAAGATGTCAGGATGGGCGTTGTCGCTTCGAAAATCGCCGCACACGCAGCGGACGTCGCCCGAGGCCTGAAAGGCGCGCCCGAACGCGACAAAAGGTTGAGTATCGCCAGGGCCCAACTGGATTGGAAAACGCACCTCGCTGAATCGCTCGACCCCGTCACAGCCGAAAAAATACACGAAAGAGCCTGCGCCGAGCTTTCTAACCAGGGTACATCGGAGGCGGACTACTGTACGATGTGCGGCCGGCAATGGTGCTCCGTGCGAATCAACCGCGAAATCCGAGAAACTCTTAAAAAGCAGAAGCTGAATATTTGAGTGAAATTCGCGCTACATCAAAAATAAGATGTCTGTTATTGATGTTTTAAAAATTCAAAGCACGAAATCCTAAGCTCGAAACAAATCAGAAATTCAAAATCCGAATGACAAAAACGGCTAACGCCGCCGGTGAAGAAACGGAGTTTGGAATTTCAATTTTTGGCTATTTGAATTTATTTCCACCGGAAGGTGTCCTGTGGAGGATTTCGATATTCGAATTTAGTATTTAGCTTCATACGAACTGGTTGCTATTAAGGTAACAGTTCCGAGATTTGCAAACGAAGCCGGTTTACGATTGTTTGCTCAGGTCTTCATCGAGTCGAATTCAACAAACGCAATCGGACCGAATATAAAAACCGGCACCCACGCCCATATCTCCGGCACAATACGCTCGAAAAACACCTCCGTAGCAAGCATTTTGCAAACGAACGTCGTGATATAACAGGCCGTCGTAATTGCAAAGCTGATGATTATCGCTGATTTCATCGAGCGGGGGTCGCGACAGACGAGAATAGGTAAAGATACCAGCAGCATAACCAGATTGATAATAGGGTCCGTGATGCGAAAATGCTTTTGACTGTAGAGCTGAGCTACGTCTTTAACCTTGACCCCTGCCTCAGCGAGCTTGGACAGTTGAACCGAGCTGAGTAGGGTTTTATACCGGGCCCTGTGCCTGATGGGTATGTCAGTAGGGACAAGGTCGCTGTCGAAATGCTCGATAGGTTCCGGCGCCTTGGCTACCGCTTTTTCGGTGTACCGGCCTTCAATCAGGTCCCAGCGTTTGGTTTGGTAGTTATAGACCGCTTTTTCAGCCGAGATTCTACCGGTGACTGTCCACCGCAGCGTATTCGGTATTCTGGTGCGAGTCAGAATAGTGGGGTAGTAAAAGGTCGCGCTTTTAACGTCGAACTTCTGGGCGCAGATAAGAGCCCCGTTACTGTCGCTGATGAAATCAACGTCGTACATCTCCTTACCCGGCAGGGCATCGTGAGAGCGCACAAGCTCGGGCGCCAGCGGTGGAATAAGCAGCTCCTGGTCTATCACCAGCACAGCCGTAAAAATCAAAGCCAGAACTATAATCGGTACAATGATTCTCTTAAGACTCACGCCCGAGGCCATCACCGCAATCAGCTCACCGCCGCGAACGAGCTTGCCGAGCGAAAAAGTCGCCGCAACCACCGTTATCATCCCCGCAAAATCGCGAAAGTACAGCAGGCAGTTGATGGCGTAAAAGCTGATAATATTATGCATCACTGCAAAAAAACCCAGGCCGGCGTGCTCGGTAAACTCGTCAATATTGACGAAAAGGTCGATGAGCACACGCAAACCTATCAGCACGGCAAAAGCTATCCCGTACCCGACGAGAAAATTCCGGGCGATATATTTATCAAGCAGCTTCATAACGCCTCTCAATTCTTCAACAGCTTATGAATAATAGCCGTCGCCAGCACAACCATAACCGCAAATCCCGCCCACATCAGCAGTACACCTGTCGTAAGACCCACGCCTGGATTTTTCGCGACGTTTTTGCCCATCATAATGCAAATGACCAGAAATCCCGCCGGAACCGCGCTTGCGCCGAATGCGCTCAGCAAATGCCCCCCGCGCAGAATAATCCCCAGGCCGATACCTATAAGAATCAGCGGGATACAGCTTATACCGAAAACCAGACGGGTGTGGATTTCAGCCAGAATCTGCACCACAGCGTTCTGTATGTATATTTGCAGCTTCTTCTGCAGCAGCCTCAGCCTGTCGCTGGGGCCGTTCTTCAGCGCAGCATCGACTGCCTGTGGTGTTATAGCATCAAGAATATCGGTGCCGACAATTTTTTCAGCTATGTAGCCAGGCAATAAAAGTCCGCGAATAAACTTGCGACCTGCTGCAATCCCCTCGGCCCCGTCGATATTCTGCCAGCGAGGGCTGAACAGCTCCAGCTTGAGGGTAGGGTTAAACTCATCGCCTTCTATCTTGAGTAGAGCCTGTGAGCAGTACCATGTCTGAAATGGTTGTTTAGTTTCGGTGTCGAACTCAAGAACGACAACACGCCCGGAAAGAGACACCTCTCGGTGGTCGCCCCTGATTGTCGTATTGGCCGCTACGTTGGTTGCATTTAGCTTTACCGAATTCGGCTCGCCGCGCAGTTCATAGAAGCTGTTGGCGTCGGCGCTTAAATTGTCGGTTATATCCTCAGCCAGAAGCTCTGCCGCAAATTGAGCACACACTTGACGGGCACTTTGCTCAACCGGGTAAAAATTGAGCGGGTTGGCCCGGATTTCCTTCATCTGGTCGATTTTCTTGAACTTTATATCGTCGCCCAGCAGCGAAGGAAACTCCGCGATAAACGGCAGACGCTCCACATAGAACCAGCCTTGGTTCTCATCGCCTATCTGGTACAGGTGATTGGCGGAAATCTGAACTTCATTGGACTGCTTGCGAGGCGTAAAGTTTATATTAGCCAGCTCGGTAGTTATGATTCTCTGTATCCGACCACCTTCCACCCTGGTTACAATCACACCGGCCAGCGTATTGGTTTGCGGATTGGCCTCATCAGCGTATATCCGGTATTCTTTTTTGGGGTCTTCGTAGAAACCTTTTCGCTGAATATTGCGGAAGAGTATCTGTTTTGCATCGGCCTTTAGAGCCTTCTCCGCCCGGTGAAAGAATTCCGGAACCACGTAAAAACTGAGAATCAGGTTCGCTATAGCTACGATAATAGCAAGTATAAGGCCGGGATATATAAGCGTCAGAACGCTCACCCCGCTGGCGCGGCAGGCGTCAAGCTCGTTATCACTTGCGAAGCGCCCATAGACCAGAGCCGATGCGAACAGGGCTGAAAGAGGCAGAACAAATGTAAGTGTAATCGGTATGAAGTACCCTAACAGGTGAATGACCTGGGTCGGACCCACGCCGTATTCCTGAATCGGCCGCAATATACTGCCCAGGCTCATAATCAACGTCAACGCTATAGTTGCCAGAACGAAAACCTTGGCCAGCTCACGGAATATATATCTATGAAGTATAAAAACCATACTTAGCCCATTTTCACATTGACGAGTCGCACACCCAGACTGCAGCGCGAAGTCCGAACAGGTCATTGTAGTTTATGACGCCGATTTGCCAACAAAAATCTGCTCATTCATACATCGGGCTAAGCAATATCATTTGAACTTGCTTTAACACGGCTGAATGCATACAATTATTTGACTCCAAAAAACCTGACTTTGGTCTGGAGTCTTGAATCTTGAGTCTGGAAAATGCTGTTTGTGGGAGCTGAGTAGAAAAATGTTAAAATCGGCAATTTATACCTCAGCCGCATTTGCTCTTTTATGCGGAATCTGTTTTGCAGACAAAGTAATCCTCAAAGAAGGCCAGATAATTACCGGTGACATACTGGCCGAGAAAGACAACTCACTCATCGTCGACGTCGGCGTAACCGTGCTGAAAATCCCGCGCGACCAGGTGCAGGACTTCGAATACACCGAGGGCTTTGCAATCGACCAGCTCGACCCCAACGATGCGAATCTAACTGCCGTTGTAATACCGGCCCGGACAGACAAGCTCTACAGAACCGCGAAATTAAAAAAAACCACGATTGAAAAATGCGTCGACGCCGTAGCCGAAGCGGTAGTCAAAGTTTCAACGCCAGGCGGACTCGGCTCAGGATTCTTCCTCAACGAACAGGGCTACCTCATAACGAACTACCACGTAATCGAAAGAGAAACCAAAATCGAGGTCACCGTCTTCCAGAAAGAAAAAAGCGGCTTCGGAAAAAAAAGGTTCAAGAACGTCAAAATCGAAGCCATCAATCCTTTCGTTGACCTTGCCCTTTTGAAAGTCGAAGACCTGGGCGATACACCGATTAGGTTCGCCTACCTCGGTGACATAGACAGCATCAGGGTCGGAGAAAAGGTCTTCGCCGTCGGCAATCCGCTCGGACTCGAACGAACGGTTACCGACGGAGTCATCAGCACAAAAAACCGCGCCTTCGAAGGCCTGGTCTACATACAAACAAACGCCGACATCAACCCGGGCAACAGCGGCGGACCTCTGTTCAATCTCGCCGGAGAGGTCGTCGGTGTTACAAATATGGGATATATCTTTTACGGAGGTTTGGGCTTTGCAATACCCGTCGATTACGTAAAACACTTCATCGAAAATCGCGAGGCCTTCGCCTACGACAAAGACAACCCGAATTCCGGCTTCAGGTACATTCAGCCCGACGCAAGGCGAAATAAACAAAAGCCGGAATTCCTGTGGAGCAAGTGACGGCTAATAAACCTTTTCTGGAAAGGGACCGAGGTGAGCGTACGGGCATTTCGTAATCTTAAATATTCAATCTTCGTCTTTAGTTTTACTCTTGCGGCGATGTTTTTAATGACGACCGCGTGTTTCGCCATAACCCTACCCAGGACAGCCAAACTCCTTCCGCCGCATACCGTTACACTTATCGATATCGACGATTACGGCCGGCTCAAAGAACAGTTCGACAAAACCTCTCTTCACGAGCTCTATAAAGACCCGCTGATGGCGCCATTTATCGAACACGCCGAAAGTAAGTGGCGGGAAAGCCTCAAAGAAATGGACGAGAACAACATATTCAGGGCACTTCTCGACGCCGACGTCGAACCGCAGGGACGATTGGCAGTAGCTTTTATCTCCGATACCCAGGCCAAAGACGCCAACGACGAAATACCAATGCTCGTCATCACACAGTGGGGCGGCAATATAACTAAAATCAGGCAAACCGTTGCCAGGGCAATAGAAAAGAACATCGAGATGGGCGGCCACAGCAAACCGGCCGAGGACTTCCGCTCCGTAACAATCGCCTCAGCCGTCGACGAAGCAGGTACGTCCTTCAGCTATTGCTTTATCGATGACGTCTTTATGTCGAGCCTGAACATTGAAGACCTCAAGTTTATCATCGCCCAGCTCAAAGGCGCAAGTGCCCCCACGCTCGCCGACGACCCCGACTATTCAGCCACTATCAAAACCGTCGGCCCCAATAACAGCCTGAGCCTGTACATTAATATAAAGCAGGTAATCAAAACGGCCGTCGACGAAAACCCGCAGGGCCAGACCCAGGCTATGTTAATGAGCCTCGGCCTGGACAACATCCGCTCTTTAGGCGCAGCCCTTGAGCTGGCCAAAGAGCCGCAGAAGCCTTACAACGTAAAGGCACTGTTAAAAATCAACGGCTCCAGGAAAGGCCTGTGCAAAGTCTTCGACGCCGAGTCGGCACCGCTGCGGATGCCGGGCTTCATTCCAGCCGATTCGTTCAGGGTCAACGTTATCAATCTCGACGCTAAGAAAACGTACGACGAGATTGCATCCGTCCTGACCGCGTTCGGCCCGGCCGCTGCAGCCATACTTTATACTCCGCTGGCACCTGCAACTCCCGACGGCCGGCCGGCTGTTACGCTGAAGGAAGATGTAATAGCACATCTGGCCGACCATATTGTTATCGCCCAGAGCCTGAAGAAACCATTTTCCGAAAATCAGTTCCCTGCCGAGTACATTATCGCAATCGCCACGTCGAACCGTACCGCACTGGAAAAATCGCTTGCAGCCTGGCACAGCGCCAAACTCGTGCCGGACAATCCCGATGCAAAAAGAGAGCTGCTGGGCCATACCCTATACCTTATTAAGCCGACCAGCCTGCCTTTCTTTAGAAGCCGGGACGGTGCCCAGCCGATGGCTGATTTCGCCGAACCAGACCCGGGCGAAGAATCCAAAAAAACCATCGAGATGCCGACACTTGCCTTTACTGTGACCGATACGCACCTGATATGCGGACTCGAATCGAGCGTTGAAAAGGCTATCAGAACGCTAAGGACCGGCGAATCGATTACCGATACCCGCTGGTTCAAAAGGGCCAAGGCCGAACTGCCGGCCAGGGCCGGCGCAGTTAGTCTGGAAGATACCCGCTCTGCTGTTGAGTTTTTGTGGTGGCTTATGAAAAAGTCCAGCAAAGAGCCCGGCGCCGCGGCATTAGCTTCGCCGACGGCAAGCTATATGTTCTCAGGTTATGATTTGGATTTTGCATTGCTGCCGGATTTCGAAAAGGTCGGCAGGTACTTCGGCCTGATGACTTCTTATGCTGTCAGCCGAGACGACGGCTTCTATATGGAACTAACAGCCATCGACCAGCCGTAAAATTAAGATATTCCTAACTAACCGCGGTTCAATTTATGGCCGGTTTTGCCACCAGGCCCGTTTGGGAACTTCTCACTTTTCCACTTGACATCTCGGCCAGCTTGAGCCATATTGCTCTCTACGGCGTGAGACATCCTTTGCTAGACACCAACCTTTTTTGCGCAAGATACTGCGTAATAATAGGTTATACGACACAATAAATGAGCTAAGCGTCTGTCAAACGCTTTGACGATATTTCTTAATATCATGTAGCATTTTCAGCTTACAGCCTTCGCGGCACCAAAAGGGAAAAACGACCAAGCATGGAAGTGAGGTGAAAAATGAACAATGACCACATACTCTTAAAACTCGCACTGGATAGAATCGGTTCTGGTGATATACAGCTAGACGGTTTCGCCGATAGAAAAATCCTGCAAAAAAAAATATATCTTCTACAGCTTACAGGTGTTGACCTCGGGTTCCGTTATAACTGGTATATGAAGGGTCCATATTCGCCTGCTCTCGCCGATGCCGCATTCGCCTTGAAAGAAGAAATCGAATATGACGAAGAATACCAAGACTACCAGCTCAATCCAAAAACAGAAGACAAGTTTAAGAAACTCGATGAAATTATTAAGCTTCCTGACACATTGGAGACCGAAGAACACGAGTGGCTCGAACTCTTGGCTTCTCTTCATTATCTGAAGCACATCGCATATTGGTCAGGTAAAGACAAACCACCCTTTGAAGAGGTCTTCGACAAACTCATAAAGTCAAAACATCAATTTGCAAACAAGAAAAACCTTGCTGAGGCCGCTTGGCAAAGGCTCAAGGATAATGGACTTGTGGAGAACAAGACCTTGGAGTAGGCCCACACTGAAAACTTTATGGAAGATGACTTTCGCCACAAGATAATCATTGACCCGGTCCACGGCGATATAGGTTTAAGCGAATTAGAAACTAATCTTATTAACACCCCTACATTTCAGCGACTCAAGAGAATCAAACAACTAGGATTCGCGCACACAGTCTATCCTGGCGCCAGACATACCAGGTTTGAGCATTCTTTGGGTGTTATGCATATAATGAGCCGAATAATTCAGGTTTTTAGAAGCAGAAACAAAGACTCTGTATCCGACGACCATTACAGAAAATTGCGCATAGCTGCCTTACTTCACGACATCGGCCATTACCCTTATTCTCACCTGATGGAAAAAATCCCCTGGGATTCGGCCCGTCAATACATAAGCAAAAAAGGGCAAGCTCAAGAAGATGTAGAACCACCCAAAAAATATCCAAGTCACGAAAAACTCGGAGAAATCATAATCACCGAAAGAAAAGACATTAAAGAATTGCTCGAAAGTAATGGTATTGACCTAATGGATATCGCGGCTCTTATTCAAGGGTCACATGAAGATATTCCTAATCTTCTCAACGCAAGCCTCGATGTTGATAGGCTGGATTATTTAGTTCGAGATTCTCAAATGACTGGTCTTCCTTATGGAAGAGTTGACCTTAACTATATCGTAAACAATCTCGAATTAGATGAAAAGGAAATAGTTGTCCGCCCAAAGGCCAAAAGCTCAGTAGAGCATATGCTAATGGGTCGTTATTTCATGTTCAACACCGTCTATACACATAAAACAGTTTTTGCCTTCGAGGAATTAATCAGAAAAATCGTTTTAATTTTATGGAATAAAGGCAAAATCTACAAGTCCGGTGAAGAAATCGAAAACGTTGCCAAAGAAGACTCTGAAAAGTTTCTCGAATTTGATGACAGATACTTAGACAAACTAATAGATAAATATGCTAATGATCAAAGAAAAAGAACGCTCGCTAACTTTTGTAAATCAGTTAAGTTCCGTAAACCACCAAAGCTCGTTTATGAGATTTCAGAGCTAAGATGGGATAACTCTCCCCCCAGCCAGAGATACACAATTTTTAAGACAAACCGTGCCGATAAAATCAAAGAGTTGGCTAAAGATGTAGAAATCAACGTCCCCGAAGAATACTGGCTGTTTGCGGACATTAAGACCGCCCAATTTGAAAAAGTGCATCCGTTTATGAGTCTGGCAGAGGTAAAAAAGCTCCTAGAAACTGGTGACCAAGACCAGGTACTTAGGGAACTGGTTAAGCTAAAAGACAGATCCGGAAACCCCGCTAACTTAATAGAAGATCCAAGTAGCATTTTCCATTATTTGAGTCGTCTGAACCCCACTCTCTGCCGCTTGTATGTCTTGGGAATAGACGATGCAAAAGCCAACCTGATCCACAAGAAAATTGATGAATGGCTTAAGGAATTGATAGGTTAGTCTTCAATTCTTAATCTGAATGTCGATATCGCCCAATTCCCGCCAAACACAATCCTATCATTAGGTCAAAATTTTTGCTCTTAGTCTTCTGGAGTTAATAAAGACTTTTTCAGCAAAACTGGAAAGTCCTCGTAATCTGGGAATGCCAGACAAAAAACACCGAAACATTAACTCAAAAACTCCGCAAATTCCTCACTGCTTAACACACTCCGCGTCAATCCCATATAAATAAGGCATTTATACAGCTTTGATGCTCACTCGCGGGTGTGGTGATCGAGTAAATAAGGTACGACAAAGCTCGCTTCACAAGTACCTGTTTGCGAAAGCACATTGGTTGTCAAAGACAACCGCGCCAAAGCTTTATCCCGTTATCCTGTCTAAAAAACAGTGTAAATCTGCCTGCCACGGCGTAGCCGTTGTCTGGCGAAGCCGGGTGTCCATCTGTGGCAAAAAAACCTTCTCTGCGGTCTCAGCGACCTCCGCGGTGAAATTAGTCGTCAGTCATTAGTCGTTGGTCTTTAGTCGTTAGTGAATAGTAAGTCTCTCTGCGGTCTCAGCGACCTCCGCGGTGAAATTAGTCATCAGTCATTAGTCGTTAATAAATAACCTTTATCAGCGTTTTCTGCGTAGTCAGCGTCTAAAAAAGTCTGTGTAAATCTGCCTGCCTCGGCGTAGTCCCGATGTTGTTTATCGGGGGCGAAGCCGGGTGTCCATCTGTGGCAAAAAAACCACTTGACAAAAAACCTGCGTTTTTAAGCTAAAAACAAGGGTGTCAAAAACGTTAAAATCCCGCAAAAAACCGTTCAAAAGCGCCCAAAACCTGCAAAAACCCTATCAAAAAGGTGAAAAAACCGAACACTTTAATCCCCACCACCTCACTGTGATATAAATCCCTAAGTCTTTTATCCTTAATCAGTTATCCTTAATCCTTGCAGAATTGGCATCTACCCAGTTGTCCATTTCCCACCCTCAAATCCTCATTTTTCGCTCAATATCCCCGATTTCTCCCGATTTTCGAAATTTTTTCATTCTGCGCGCGCGAGAGGATTCGGTTTTTGAATCAGAAATGAGGGTTTGTACTTTTGCGTACAAACTGCTCGAAACGTGCATTTCGAGGAATTTTTGAAAAATTTTTACCTTAGCTGCAAATCCAATCGTTACATCTTAACACCCTGAATCAGTAGTTATACATCAATTGATTTATGGCGAAGATGGGGTATAATGGTAATGTCAGGCCCAGGGGGCGGGTGCCTGCATCATACGCTGCAGGCGAGTATAGATACTCGGAGGTAACGAATGAGGCTGATTATCAGAAAAAACGGCGAAGACGATAAGGAATTCTACTCCGGCAAGCCTACCATTTATATCGGCAGAGGTCTCGACTGCGACGTTGTACTCAGCGACCGGTCGGTATCGAGAAAGCACGCTACCCTGAACTACGACGATTCGATAGGCCAGTGGACTATAGAAGACCTGCGCTCGGCGAATAAGACATTTCTTAACAATCGGCCTGTGACCAAGGGGGCAGTCAATACGGGCGATGAGATTCAAATCGGCGAATTTTTCGTCGAGATAAACCTCGGCGATGCGCCGGAACTGGACAGGAGCATATCGGCTGATGAGACGGTGGAAGGCGAAGAGGTGATGGACGTTGCTGCGTCGCTGAGTACGCCGAAGAGCGAAACGGTCGTGCGTAAGCCGGACGCTCAGCATGCGCCGGCGATGCGATTAACGGCCAAGCGGCTGACGGATTTTTCGCAGGCTACCGAGGCGCTGTGCGAGGCGAACAGCCTTGATAAGATGCTGGTGACGCTGATGGATATCTTAGTCAAGCAGTTCGACGCATTTCACGTATGGTGCGCGATTAGGGAACAGCCGAGCGGGCCGATGACTTATCACGTGGGCAAAAGGCGTGACGGGCAGAAGGTGGAACTGACGGATTTGCAGCTTCAGGACAAAATCGTCCATGCAATCGAGCGGAAGCAATCGTCGGTAATGCCGAGAGTGTCGGCGCAGATGCAGTCGAAGGACAGGATACGCTCGGCGTTGATTGCGCCGATACTGCGACGCAGCGGATGCTTCGGGGTGCTGTACGTCGATAACGCGATGGTGCATAATCACTATGCGCTAAGTGATTTGGACTACCTTATGTTCATGGCGATGCATATAGCGGCGATACTGAAAAGACTGCTGGATGTATAAAGCATATTGCGTCGTGCGTATCGCGTATTGCGTATAGGGTACAGGTGGAGATTGCGGAGGCGGGGGTTTTTCGTTAGAATACCTTGCAGTGGAACTGGGGCGGGACAAAATAGTTGGCGAAATAGTCGCTCGGCTGAAGACTGCAAGACAAGGGGGGCTGGTCAGGGTCGAAGGGACGTGGGGGTCGTTTGCGCCGCTGCTGGTCAGTCATATTTCCAGGCAAATAAATCGGCCGATTCTTTATGTTCGGCCTCATGTCGACGACGCGGATAAGGCAACGGATGATTTAACTGCATTCGGTGCTAAGGATGTTCAGCAGCTGCCGGCGTGGGAAGGGCGGGAATCGATAGCTGATGCGACGGATGAGATTAGAGCCGAGCGAGCTCGGCTCGTATCGCGTGCTGCGTATTGTGTATCGCGTGAAAAACAAAACGACAATATAATTATAACGGCGGGAGTTCAGGCGCTGCAGCAGCCTGTGCCGAGTCCGGAGGCGCTTGCGGAAAGCTCGATTGTGTTAAAGGCCGGTGCGCAGTTGTCGCCGGAAGAGTTAATTAAGTGGCTGGTCGACAACCAGTTCGAGCGGGTTGATAAGGTTGATATGCCGGGGCAGTTCGGCAGCAGGGGCGGGATTGTCGATGTTTATGCGGCATTGGCGGAGGAAACGGATGTGGATTCCCGCGTGCGCGGGAATGACAGAGAGCGCGGGAATGACAGAGAGACAAGCGGAATGGCGCTGCGCGTGGAGTTTTTTGGTGATGAGATTGAGAGTATTCGCAGTATCGATTTGGACAGTCAGCGGTCGAGCGGGATGATTGAAGCTGTGCGGATAGTATCGCCGGTGACGCGAGGCGAAGATGACCGGATTTTTGTGGAGATACTGCCGAGCGAAACACTGATTGTGCTGGAAGAGCCGAGTGATATCAGCGAGGTTGCAACGGTTTACTTAGAGCGGGCGGAAAAAGAACAGAAGCTGTTTTCGTGGAAGCAGGTTTACCAGAGCCTGTCGCAATTTATGCAGCTTAGGATTTCTCGGTTCGCCGGCCCCTGTATTAGTACATTACAGGGCGAGCAGGATGAGGGAGAGTATCTCAAGGTCGATGTAAAGAGTGTTCAGCAGTATCAGCCGAGCTCGACCACGGCGTGGGCGGGGCATAAGGAGGCGCTCGGTGAACTGGTCGAGCAGGCGCGGGGCGGAAAGAAAGTATATCTGTATTGTGAGGCGGCGGCGGAGATTGGGCGAGTAAAAGAGATAATCGAGACCGGTCCCGATTCGGTCGGGATGCCGAAGAATCTCAATTTAGTCAGCGGGTTTATCAATCAGGGTTTTGTGATTGGTTCGCTCGGTGTGATAATTATCAGCCATCATGAATTGTTCGGGCAGTTTGCGCTTCGGCGGCGGTACCGGCCTGTGCGGGCGAGCGCGCCGGTCGATACGTTAGAGGATTTGCAGGCTGGTGATTACGTGGTGCACGCGTCGTACGGGATTGGCAAGTACTGCGGGGTTACGACGATTGAAAAAAGAACCGGAGCGGGCGAGTACCTGACGCTGGAATTCGCGGACAAGGTGAAGGTGCAGGTGTCGGTTGAGAATATTCATCTTGTCCAGAAGTATATCGGGACCAGTCCGAAGCGGCCTGGTTTGAGTAAGGTCGGCGCGAAGAAGTGGCTGCGGCAGAAAAGAAAAGTCGAGGAATCGGTAAAGGATATGGCGGCGGAGCTGCTGGAATTGCAGGCTAAGCGGCAGTCGGCGGGTGGTATTGCGTACGGGGCGGATTCGAGCTGGCAGGTGGAGTTCGAGGAGTCGTTTGCGTACCAGGAGACGGCGGACCAGACGACGGCGGCGCAGCAAATCAAGGCTGATATGCAGCATCGAATCGTGATGGACAGGTTGCTTTGCGGGGACGTGGGGTACGGCAAGACTGAGCTTGCGATGCGGGCGGCGTTCAAGGCTGTTGAACACGGCAAACAGGTAGCGGTGCTGGTTCCGACGACGGTGCTGTGCGTTCAGCACGGCAGGACGTTCAGGGAGCGGTTTGCGGATTTTCCGATTTGTATAGAAATACTGAATCGTTTTCGCACTGCAAGGGAATCGCGAGACATAATCGAGCGGACGAGGAAAGGCAAGGTCGACGTCCTGATTGGGACACACCGGCTGCTGAGCAAGGACGTCGGTTTTAAGGATTTGGGTTTGCTGATTATCGATGAGGAGCAGCGGTTCGGTGTTGCACACAAGGAGAAGCTGAAAAAGCTGCGTGTCAACGTGGATATACTTACCATGACGGCGACGCCGATACCGCGGACGCTGCACATGTCGCTATTGGGTTTGCGTGACATCAGCTCACTTGGTACGCCGCCTCTGGACAGGCGTGCGGTGGTGACGCAGGTCAGGCGGTATGAGCCTTCGCTTGTCAAGACGGCCGTTTACCGCGAGCTGAACCGGCAGGGGCAGGTGTTCTTTCTGCATAACCGCGTCAAGAGTATCGAGAGGAGGACGTGGGAGCTGCGGCGGCTGTTCGGGGATGAGAAAATCAAATTCGATATAGCGCACGGGCAGATGAGTAAGCGGCAGCTCGAGGCGGCGATGATAAATTTCGTATTAGGTAAGACGAACGTGCTGGTGTGTACGACGATAATCGAATCGGGGCTGGATATTCCGAACGCCAATACGATTTTTATAGATGACGCGGACAGGTTCGGCTTAGCTGAGCTGCACCAGTTGCGAGGCAGGGTAGGTCGGTATAAGCATCGTGCGTACGCGTATATGCTGCTGCCGAAGAGCCGCTCGATTACGCCGGTCGCAGCGCGAAGATTGAAGGCCATCGAGGAATATTCGCATCTCGGCGCGGGGTTTCGCATTGCGCTTCGTGATTTGGAGATACGCGGGGCGGGAAATATTTTAGGGGCGGAACAGTCGGGGCATATTCAGATGGTGGGCTATCAGATGTATTGTGCGCTGCTGGCGGCGGCGGTGAAGAAGCTTCGGGGCGAGCCGGTCGAAGAAGTGCCGATGGTGACGATTGATTTGGGTTTTGCGACGTATATACCGAAGAATTATATCCCAACGGACCGCAGCAGGATGGAGGTGTATCGCAAGATTGCAGCGGCGAAGAGTATCGACGACATTAAGCAGACAGCGGCTGAGCTTGACGATATGTACGGTCCTGTGCCGGATGAGGTGAAGCTGCTTATGGAATTAGCGAAGCTTCGTATAGCGTCGGCGGGGCACGGGATAAAAAGTATTGTAGTAGCGGGTAATAATCTGGTATTTTCATTCAATAAAGAAGCCGGGATAAACATTAAAGAGCTTTTTGCGGGTACAGGCGGTAAAGTGGACGTGGTCGAGCCCCATTCGACAAGCTCAGGGCAGGCGACGACAGTGTACCTGCGATTGAGCAGGAGCTATTTCGAGCGGGATACGTTAATGGCATTATTACGAAAGGTGCTTAGGCCGTGAAGGGACATGAGATGCCAAAAACAAAGGTAGAAAAGAAAGGTGCGGAACCGGCCCGGAGGCGTCTGGAGCTTCCGCTGGTATTGGGGATTTGCCTTATATTGTTTATAGCAGCGCTTGGTGTGATTTACGCCATGGGTATCAGGCTGGAGAGGTCCGACTGGCTTTTGATAGGGATTATTCTTTTGGTTGCGAGCTGCCTGATGCTTGGGCTGCTGCTGGTATTTCACCGGGCCGTGTTCAAGAGTCCAATGCGTGTATATTATGCAGTTGTTATGCTTTGGGTTTTGATATTTGTGGCGGGAAGTGCGCTGGTGCTTATTGCGGTGATGCCGTCCGAGACGAAGCCCGCGGGGAAATTGCTTTGTACGGTTAACCTGAAAAGGCTGGAAGTTGTTATCGGCTATTATGCGGCAGGTTCGGGCGGAGCGTACCCGGACCCTGCCAGGTGGTGTGATTTGCTGGTGAAGCAGGTTAATGTTCCTGAGGATTTTTTTGTCTGCAGCTCGGCGAAGCCGGCGAGGTGTAATTATGCGATGAATCCGTATTGCAAGCCTGATTCGCCGGGTGACGTAGTATTTCTGTTCGAGAGCAAGGGCGGGTGGAACCAGCACGGCGGGCCGGGGCTGATGGAGTTCGGAAATCACCAGGGCGAGGGCTGTAATATTTTGTTTAAGAACGGAGGCGTGAGGTTTGTCAAACCCGGCGATGCCGCTAAGCTGAACTGGGGAAAAGAGGTTAAGGAAGCGGCTGTGGAATTGAAGGTTGTGGACGAGGCGCCGGGGTTTAGTCTTTTGGACCAGGACAGGGAGACGGTCAGCTTATCCGATTTCGCAGGCAAGAAGGTATTGGTTTATTTTTATCCGAAGGCTGATACGCCCGGCTGTACGAAGCAGGCGTGCAGCGTGAGGGACTCGACGGTGCAGTTAAAAGAAAAAGGTGTTGTGCCGCTGGGTATCAGTCCGGACGAGCCTAACGAGCAGCAGAAATTCGATGAAAAATATGCGCTGGGGTTTCGGTTGTTGAGCGACGCGGACCATAAGGTTGCGGATGAATACGGCGTGTGGGGTGAAAAGGAGATTGCGGGCGAAAAAATGATGGGGATGATCCGGTCAGCTTTTCTGATAGACGAAAAAGGCAGGCTGATGGGCGTGTGGTATAACGTCAGGCCGGAAGATACAGTGCCCAATGCGATGAAAGCGCTGGAGTAATTAAACACGAAGGCGCCGAGAATTGAATAACGAGTTTCGAATCCAAAAACCAGGTCTTTTATCTTTCCGGGATGATATATGTTTAATTCAGTGATTGGATTTTTCAAAAGTGCGATTGCGGAGCAAGTTGTCGGGGACCCCGTGTGGGCGACGATAGCCCTGATTGGCCAGCTCGTGTTTGGCGGAAGATTTGTGCTTCAGCTGATAGCCAGTGAATACAGGCGGAAATCTTATGTTCCGGTCAGTTTCTGGTACTTATCGCTGTGCGGGAGCGTGATTTTGCTTTGTTATTCGGTTCATATTAAGAATCCGATATTTATGCTGGCGTTTTCGGTTAATACGTTAATTTATTTGCGAAACCTTCACCTTATTTATAAAGAGGCGAGGGAGAGAAGCGTCGCGTAACGGGCATGGTTTCTCGGCAGTAGTAATAATAGAGGTAAAGATATAACGGATTTGGCGGCAGCAGATATGGATACGATTGACAGCAGAGCAAATTACAGGAAGGTTTTTCTGATTTCGGGTGTGTTGTTACTATCGGCGGCCGGGGCATTTCCGATGCTATCTAAGCAGGTGCTGAACAACCATGAATGTTTTGTTTCGATTACCTCGCGTGAGATGCTGCAAAGCGGCAACTGGGTTGTTCCGACGTGCAACGGGGAGCCCCGGCTTCAGAAGACGCCGCTTTCGTACTGGCTTGTAGCGAGTTTTTCCAAAATAACCGGCCGGGTCGATGAGATGACCACAAGGCTGCCAAGCGCGATATTCGGATTTTTGTCGGCGGCGGCTATTGTTTATTTCGTGAGCCGCTGGCTATCGCTGAGAACAGCCGTGATGTCGGCGGCGGTCTGGGTGACGTCACTGAGTTATATCCGCTACAGTCATAATGCTCAGCCTGAAATGTCTCTGACTTTTTTTGTGCTGCTGTGTTTTCTGAGTTTTTACTCGGCTATAAGGGCGGAGAATCGCAAAAGGCAGATTGCGTACGCATTAGTTTTCTGGGTGAGTTTCGGCCTTGCAAATCTTGCCAAGGGGCCGGCACCGCTTCCTTATGTGCTGGTTCCGCTGTTTTTCTACGTTTTGATATTCAAGCAGTGGAAGAAGGCGCCTCGTCTGCTGCCGATAGTTGGAACGCTAATCTTTCTGGCTATAGTGCTGCCGTGGCCTCTTGCTATCGCCAGTAAGTTTGACTGGCATATGGATATATGGAAGAAGGAATTTTTTGACCGGTTTTTCGGCAACTATGACCCGGGGTACAAGCCGATATTTTTTTATTTATACGTTATGTTTATATTTGCAGTGCCGTGGGTTGTTTTTTTGCCGATGGCGCTAGCGGCTCCTTTTTTCAGGGTGTGGCGAGAGAAATCGGGACCGATGTGGTTTTGCTGGATATGGTTCGCGGCTGATATGGTTTTTATTTCAATCGACGGCGGCAAACGGCAGCATTACATACTGCCTTTAATGCCGGCGGCAGCCATACTAATTGGAATTATTCTGGAGGATATGGTTTTTGCTCACAAGGCGTACAGTCTTAAACAGGCAAAGGGTATTCTGCGAAATCATATAGTCGCAGTAGTCGCCGGCGCTGTTGGCTTGACAGTGTATGTAGCCAGGGTCCATAGCGGATTTCTTGCCGAGGCGATAATTGTGGCGGTAATAGCTATAGCCATGGCGGCGGCTGTAGCGGTGTTATTCGCGAAAGGTCGCGCCGGGCCTGCGTGCGGGACGGTTTTTGCCGGTATTATTGTTTTAACAATGATTTCTTATGCCTTCTTTTTCAATCCGCTGGACGGTAACAGGCACTCGAGGTATTTTTCCAGGCGGCTTGCTGAGATAGTTCCCGCGGCCGACAAGCTCGCGGCTTATAAAAATGTTTCGATGAGAAGCGTGCACTATTTCGGCAGGGTCATACCCGTAATATCGGACAAGTCCCAGCTGTACGAAGCTTACGAACAAGGCGAGTGGGTGGTTGCCACGGGCAAGCGTATGAAGGGATTGGTCGACGACGGCCGATTCAGGATGGTTTATTACAGGGAGAAGGCGGAACTCCAGCAGCAAGATGATATAAGCGGTGCGCTGTTTAATAAATCGGCGCCGGTTGTTGAAGACGGTGACGAAGGCGGGTTGCCGGCGGCATCTACTTTACCAGGTTACTGATAAAGGCGATTTCATCTTCGGTTAACTCGCGGTCGTCGATAATCTGTCTGACTTCGGCAATTGTCTTTTCGAGATTGTGTCCCTCGGCTTTTCTCAGCCAGACGGCAGTGAGCATAGCGACCCTTTTGTCGTCGCTGCTTCCGTGCAGGAGGACCGGCAAATCGGCGTTATCAGCCATCAGGGCGAGGAATCGTTCCTGGGTCTGCGCGTCGGGAAAAGGGTTTGCCTTTTCAACAGGCAGCTCGACGTATTTAACGCCGTTGTTTCTTACCCATACAATTTCTTCGTTGCGCCAGTTTCTTTCCCTGTGCTCGGAAGCAGTTCTAACGTTTACGATGGTGGCGATATGGTACCTGTAAAGCAGGCGGTTGTAATCCATTCCGCGGGGCTGGCCGCTTGTATAAAGGAGGCCAGGCTTGACGGCGTTAAAATCATCGATGTGAAAATGATTTACCAAAAGTACGACAGCGGCGACAATCAGCAGAAGTATTATGAGTCCTACAGGTGATTTTTTCTTTTTCATTATCTCAATCCGTTGCCAATGTTTCCTTGTGATATACTTTGCGCAGGGAGTATATTTTTTTTCCGGTTGACTCGAAGTACACCCTGCACATCATTTCTCCGATAAGGCCGGTGGTGATAAAAATCATAGCCATAAGGAAAAGAACGGCGGCCAGCGCGGCCAGGGGCGCGTGTCCGACCATAATCGGCACATTGTAAACGAACCTGTCATATAGTATGTAGGTGGAGATGGAGGCGGACAGGAAGAGGTTGGCGAGGGCGGCCTTTCCGAGAAAATGCAGCGGCCTGGTCATATATCCGAGCAGGAACGTCAGCGTTATCAGGTCGAAAAAGACACGATAGGTGCGTGATATTCCAAACCTGCTTTTTCCATGCGGCCTCGGGATATTTTCTATTGGTATCTCTGTTATTTTTGCTCCATGCTGGGCGGCGAACGCGGGGATGAATCTTTGCATATCGCCGTAGAGTCGCAACTCTTTAATGACCTCGGCCCTGTAAGCCTTGAATCCGCCGCCGAAGTCATGGATATCGACGCCGCTGATTTTCGAGGCGAGCCAGTTTGCGATTCTGGATGGGATTCTTCTGGCGAAAAGGTTGTCGACCCTGGTTTTTCTCCAGCTGCAGATTACGTCGCAGCCTTGGTTGATTTTATCGATGAATCTCGGTATGTCTTCGGGCAGGTGCTGGAGGTCGCCGTCCATTGATATTATTATTCGGCCTTTGGCGGTGTCAAAGCCTGCGGCGTAGGAGGCGGTTTTACCGAAATTGCGAGGGAACTCAACGATAACGACCGCGCTGTCGCGGGCGGCGAAGTCTTTTAGCATGCTCAAAGTCTCATCGGTGCTGCCGTCATCGACGAATACGAGCTCGTAGCTAAGGCCTGTCCCGGTCATTGTTTTCGTCAGACGGTCGTAAAGTTCTTCGAGAGCGTCGGATTCGTTGTAAAGCGGCACCACAATGGAGCAATCCGGTACAGAGGAATCATAACTGTCCATAGTTCACCAATTCAATTTTGGCCTTGTTAAGATAAAGTTTTGTCTGCTCACTGCACAGCGCTTCTAATTCTGAGCGGCGCTGCTCGAGTAACCGGCTGTTGGTTCGATTGAGTCCTTCGGCGTATCCCGGATGTGTCATAATTTCGACGACCGGCGCGGAATTGTGCAAAAAGGCCGCTTTGAAAAAAGCGACATCAATTCTGCCGGTATGCGCAATACCGAGAAACTCGCTGGTTTTGAAAGAGCTGGAGTCCTGAAGCCGATTTATCCTGGCCATATTACGTATGATATGTGATTTAATCAACCCTTTCCTGCCGGGTCGCGGCCAATTTGCGTTTGAGAAGCGTTGCTTTTCGAGCGGCCAGCGTATGGCGGGGACGCTGAACCGCCGGGCCAGCTCGAGAACAATCGGGAATATGGAGGGAAAAGTGTGGATGTGTTTATGTGAGTCCAGGTGGGTTGGTTTTATGCCTTTGTTAATTAACCATTCGACCTGGGCTGAGAGCTCGATTTTTACGGCGGTTCTTACCTTTGTACTGAACAGTGATAAAACACATAAGCGTTCGGCACTGAAAGCAAACCCGCCCCGCGGGTCGCAAAGGGGCTTCACCTTGTTGTTTTCACTGACCGGGGAGCCTTCGGTCAGGTTGAGGTGTACGCCGACGCCGAGGTTTGGTAAAGACTTTGCCAGCTCAACGGCCTGGTCGGCGCATGGCATATTAACCATAATCGTGGAGCTGGTCAGCACCCCTTCGGTATGGGCCCTGGCGACGGCCTTGTTCACGCCCCGGCAAAGGCCGAAATCGTCGGCGTTTATTATGATTTTCCTGGTCATTTATATCGCGGGAAGATATATGTATAAATCTTTTAACCGGCAGAGACCGCTAACTAAAGTTGTAATGTTTGCGAACGGGTTTTGTCTATACTAAAATCACCACCACGGCCGTTATATATTATAGTTAGGCTATCAAAAAGGGAAGTTAGAGGCAGATGTTCGAGGATAAACGGCTAATTAATAATCTCAGGCACGGGGACAAAGACGCCTTGGGCCGAATTTATGAAAAATACAAAGGTCCTATGTACGCAGTAGCATATTCATTGTTGAACCAGTCGGAGGCAGCGGAGGACATTTTACACGATGTTTTCGTCAGCTTTTCCGGCATTGCTAAAAATTTCAAACTTTACGGCTCATTAAGAAGCTATTTGATAACCTGCATCCTGAACCGCTCACGTGATTTGCTTCGGAAAAAAAGCGGCGGTTTTATCGACATTGAACAAACCCATCAGGCGGATTGTCATGCGGGGCCGGAGCAGCAGGTTCTTGAAAGCGAGCAGCAGAGTATTCTGGCCTGCGCGCTTGCCAAAGTGCTGGCTGACCAGAGGGAAGTTATAATACTGCATCTGCACGGGGATTTGAAATTCAGAGAAATTGCAAACATTCAGCATGTATCTATCAACACGGTGCAGGGAAGATATCGATACGGGCTGGAAAAGCTGCGTTCAATTCTTGACGGACAAGTGACACTATGAACAGCTTTGAAGATATCGAAAACAAAATAAAGTCTGCCCGGCGGAACGCCAGCGAGAATATTGACCGCAAAATTCTCGCCGATGCGGGTGATGCATTTGAGCAATCGGCGGGTGATGTTTCGCGGCATAGTTTTATGTTAAAAGCGGCGGCGGTAATAGTATTTGCTGCTTTGCTGGGGCTTTTTTTCATTTTCAGCAGACTCTCGCAAGCGCCTGATGAAATTGTCAAATCGCAGGAGAGTACAAAATCGACGCAGGATTTGGTGCGGGGCAGGCTGCTTATTACGGATGATAAACTTCGCACTGAACTTGAGCAGGTAATCGAGATGGAAAGGGCGGGTGATGTCAACGGGCTGCTGGCGGTGATTAGAAATGGAAGTATGCCGGCAAAGATAGCCGCGGCGAATTACCTGGCGTCAATGGATGACCCTCGTGTACGGGAGCTTTTGAATAAGTTTCGCACTGATACCGATAAAGATGCAAATTCCACATCGGCCGAAATTCCGCAGGGTCCGAAATCTGTGGACGTTAATACTGCCGTGATTGTTACGGAGGATTCGAATGTTCAGGCGATGGATGTTAATGACGGGGTCCCTCATATTATATCGATAAATCCACCGCCCGGCTCGGAACTACCGCTGGTTTGCGAGATTGAGGTTACATTCGATAGGCCGATGGACCCCAATTCATACGAAATAGTTGACGCTTTTAATCCTGATAGCTCTCCAAGAGATTTCGGGATATTTGAGAGTTTTGTCGAGTACGATTCTGATGCGAATAAATTCATATTGCTGATGAGGCTTCCGGCCAACTGGAACGGCTCTGCTATGCTGCGGAACTTTGTCAGTGCTGACGGTATAAAGGCCGAACCTGTAACGCTCAATTATCACACGCTTCAAAAGTCTTTTTCAGATGCATTGATGAAAAAATTCGATAAGCGTCAGAATTCCAATGAATTGATTGAAGTTTTGCAGAAAATAAAAAATGCCCAGTCGAACCTTAAATCGGTATGGTTAACGGTTCAAGAAACAATGTGGTACGACAAGAAAGAAAGGGAAACGAAGAAAGCTGTTTTCAAATTTCAAGGGGACAGGCAATTCCTTGCTGATATCTCCGGTTTTATGGACGTCCCATATTACGTTGGCTGTGACGGAAATAATTGCTGGCTTTATAGCGGGCGCGAAGAATATGAACGGCTTATTGTGGCGGCTTATGAAGATGTTAACGAAATCAATATAGATATCTGCAATCCGTTCGGACTTCGCAACGGGGACATTATTGATGTTTGCCGGCAGTATAATCTGGGTTATGAAGGAATTGACGTTATTAGCGGCCGGATGTGTTATCTTCTCAGCTCGTGGCGGTCGAATCCCGGCAGTTATAGCCAGAATTGCAGTATAAGTTCATACTGGTTTGATGCTGAGACGTTTTTGCCGGTGCAAATATTCTTCGACTTTGCCGGCGGACGGGCAAATTTAATGGCAATCAGTTATCAGAGTATCAATGAACAAATATTTCCGGGTGAATTTTCTTATCATTCTTTGACGGATCTGGAACCCAAACCGCCGGACCCTCTTGATGAAAATTATAACAGAAGATTGTTGTACATTATCGATGGCAGCTCTAACGGCCGAATGAGTGTCGGCTGGTATAAAGTAGGGCCGGCCGGCAAATCGGGCAGCGGTATGAATTAGAAAGCGTTATCGCCTATTCGCCTCTCAACTGAAGTTGTAGTGCTTGCGTACGGGCTTTTTGACCTTCCAGGTGCATTCCAAATCGACGGGGAAAACTACCCAATCGCCCGGGCCGAAAGAGACTTCGTTCCGGCCGTCGGTTACTGTGACGTCGCCTTCGAGAATCAGACAGGTCTCGGTCTGCGTGTAGGCCCAGTCGAACTCGCTGGGCTGACATTCCCACGTCGGCCAGGTCTTGGCTTTTGACTGTTCCTCGGGGCTCGGCTTTTTTACTACGACATCTTTTACTGTGGGCATTTTTTGCTCCCTTCTATTTAACTATAAGTTAATACGTAAAACGGTTGCGGTTGCGCTGCTCGTTTCGTATTTCGTCTGACGTTGAGCGGAAAAGCAGTTCCTGGAAACAGCGGTATTATATATCAATTCAGTGGTTTTTGGAATAAGGCTTGGGAAATTTAACGGAAATTGTTATGCTCTACGGGCTTATTATTCAGACAGTGGATTTTTTGGGCTATGGAGCAGAGGCAGTTAGACAATCTGAAAGAGTGGTTCGGGGCGTACGTGGCCGGGTTTTACGGCGACGATGGGTTCGTCAACGCCAATATCGAACTGAAGGAAAAACACAGCAAAGCGGTGTGCGCAGAGACGGCGTGGCTGGCGGACAGGCTGGGTCTGAGTGACAACCAAAAGCGTATTGCACAGGCGATCGCTTTACTTCATGATGTCGGGCGGTTCGAGCAGTTCAGAAGACACCGCACGTACAATGACGCGCGAAGCTGCAATCATTCGCAGCTCGCTGTCGAGGTGATTTGCAAAGAGAAGGTTCTCGAAGGTTTTGACCGGCAGGAGCGGGAGTATATCGAAACGGCGGTGAAGTATCACGGTGAAAAGGAGCTGCCGGACGGGCTGGAAGGCGAGACGCTGTTGTATTGTCAATTGATTCGCGACGCGGACAAGATAGACATCTACCGTGTGGTGCTGGAATATTATGAGCAATACCAAAATGACCCGCAATCGTTCAGGCTGGAAATAGAACTGCCGGACGAGCCCTGGTATAGTGATGAGGTTGTGCAGAAGGTGCTTAACGGAGAACGGGTCGATTACAGGATTCTTAAGACGTGGAATGACTGCAAGCTGATTCAGCTTTCGTGGGTGTACGATGTGAATTTCGCTCCGACACTGGAGCGGATAAGGCAGCGAGGTTTTTTGGAAAAGGTGATTGATTTTCTGCCCGCGAACGGGGATATTGAGCGGGTCAGGAGAAAAGTATTAGAGTATGTCGATTCGCGAATTTCACAAGGTTAAAAGGAGTTAAGGTGGCTGAAGCGATTTTACGGACGAACGTCGGGGGTCAAAAGTGTGCGCGAGGTAAGGTGCGGGACATCTATGACCTGGGCGATAAGCTGCTGATTGTGGCGACGGACCGGATTAGCGCGTTCGATGTGGTAATGGCTAACGGGATTCCATACAAGGGGATTGTGCTGACGAAGATTTCGCGGTTCTGGTTCGATTTTCTGGCTGATACCGTCGAGAACCATTTTATCAGTGATGAAGTTGCAGATTTTCCCAGGCCTTTCTGCGATGAGCAGCTTGAAGGCAGGAGTATGTTGGTAAAAAAGGGCAAGGTCCTGCCGATTGAGTGTGTGATAAGAGGATACTTAGCGGGCAGCGGGTGGAAGGAATATAAGCAAAGCCAAACGGTGTGCGGACAGAAGCTCCCCGGCGGACTGAAGCAGTGCGATAAATTGCCGGAATTGATTTTTACCCCGGCGACCAAAGCCGAGCACGGCGAGCACGATGAAAATATCAGCTTCGAAAAGTGTGCTGAAATAATCGGAGAAGAACAGGCGAATTATGTTCGTGACAAGAGCACGCAGATATTTTCCAAAGCAAGTGAATACGCCGAGAGCAGGGGGATAATCCTTGCCGATACGAAGTTCGAGTGGGGCGTCGCGGACGGCAGGACGATTCTGATTGATGAGGTGCTGACGCCGGATTCGTCGCGATTCTGGCCTGCCGATAAATATGAGCCGGGCAGGGACCAGGAGAGTTTCGATAAGCAGTTCGTTCGCAATTACCTCGAAAGTATAAGTTTCAATAAGTCCGGGCCGGGTGTGGAGCTGCCGGATGATATTATTGAAAAGACCAGCGCCAAGTACATCGAAGGCTATGAACGGCTGACGGGCGAGAAATTCTATGTATAAATCCCGCTGGTTATGCGGTCCGGTTCGAATTCGCAGAGCCAGTTTACCGATAGTTACATAGAATATCCGAAGGAGAAATACAATGACTAAGAAAAAGCTCGTCGCGTTGTTACTCGTTGTATGGTACGCCGCCGTAATTTTCTTCGTCGGTTGTGTGCCTGAGGATTCGCTTCAGTGGTCGCAGGACGGCTCGGTCGGGATTTACAGCAAAGTCGGGGCATTGTATTTGGTAGACGGCAACACGGGCAGTCTTACTCAGGTCGAACCGAACGAGTCGACTACTTTCTGGCCGGCGATTTCGCCGGATGGTTCGGTCTTTGCTTACGGGAAAATCGTGAAGGTAGATGACTTCAAAAAGGCATTGAAGCAGTTTCGGCCGGAACGGGTCAAACTAATCAAAGAACACGCTGAAATTCTTAAGCGAAAAGTCCTTGCGCAGAAAGTTATAGGAGAAGAATTGCCCACTATCGGCACAATGCATTGTGTAAGCTCCTTTGGCTGTGACAGAAAAGATGATTTCAACAACGAGCACGTCGCCTGGGTGCAGCGGTATCTCGTTGAAAACGCCGACAGTCAGCTTGCTGAGAAAATCGGGCCTGAACTCATTAAAGAAACAAAAGAGCAAGAGCTTGCATTTTGCCAGATAGTAATTGCCCCGACGGCTGACCCGAACGACAGGAAAATCCTGGCGAGTGATTCGCAGATGCTCTGGCATCCGAGGTTTTCGCCGGATTTGAAGTTCGTTTCCTGGGCTGCCGACCGTATCGGCGGTGATATATTCGAGGCAGGGTTCGACCTTTATGTTGCGTCGAGCGACGGCCGGACGCCGCCGGTGCTGGTTGAATCAGCCGTAGCAATCGGCAGTGATTTCAGGGACGACAGCCGGGCAATAGCCTATTTGAAACCGGAAGGTGAAGACCTCGATGAAGATTTTGTCATCGGTCTGCTTGTTGAGAGAACCATAATCGACGCCAACGCCCGATTTCTTGTCAGGAAAGTCGATGCAAACGAAAGCGACACAGACAGAGAATATATCCTGACGGGTTCGACCGAAGATTTGGCGTGTGTGGTTTATAAATCATGGATGAATGTTTTGTGCGGGGCGAGCGGAAGGATTTTCTTTACGTCGGCCGAGATGTCACTGCCTTCGAGCAGACCGTACGAAGATGAGCCAACGGTTTTCTGTTGCGACACAGTTACCGGCACCATTAGCAAACTTCTTTCGAGTGAAGCCCTTGATTTTGCGGAAGGCAATTGCCACCTTTTTGCCCTTTCACAGGACTCACGGCAGATTCTCCTGCCCGGCAGCTACAACAGCGTCGGCATATATGATATTGGAGACTACCGCTGCATTTTGAGAGTTTTAGTTGACGAAGACAAATCATTCGGAAGCGGTAACCTTCCGATACTTGCACCGCAGTGGAAAGGTCCCGACAGAATAAGCTGCCTGGTTGGTGAAGAGTCACCCTTTATCCGCACCGACCCGAATACGCCTCATCGCAGGAAGGAAATCGTCGTTCTCGATACCGACGGAAAGCTTAAACAAGTCATCAGTAAAGACTGGCCTGACAAACTGCTCGATTTTAATAACTGAATGTAAATCGCACGAATGCACCGAGGCCGGGCGTATTACAGCCCGGTCTTTTTTATTCAATTTTTTCCGGTGCAGATATATAAAAGTGTGCGTGGTGTTCGTTATTATATATGGACGGACGTCTTTTTTATGGTAATCAGGCGGCTTGTGAATGATTGAAGATAAACTGCTTGTATCGAGATTGAGGCGCGGCGATGCGGATGCGATGCGCCGGGTTTATCAGAAATACAAGGATTACCTGTTTACGCTTGCAAAGGCCCTTCTCGGCGGACAGTACGAGGCAGAAGACGTTGTGCACGACGTCTTTGTCTCCTTCGCACGAACTGTTCGGCAGGTGCAGTTTATGACGAACCTGAAGGGCTATCTGGCGACGAGCGTCGGTAATCGCGCACGCGACAGGATACGCGCGAGGACGCGACAGGCCGCCGTAAATCTGGATTCGATGGACCCTGTCTCATCAAACACAGACTGCCCGCAGCAACATGCGATAGGACAGGAGGAATTGATGCGACTGAGGCAGG
>Ga0315554_1000075_pt1 | contig 48338 bp, 45 predicted proteins | sample SalMarSW160370MG_FD_202114 | JGI IMG/M metagenome (GOLD analysis project Ga0315554, IMG submission 202114) | Salt marsh sediment microbial communities from the Plum Island Ecosystem LTER, Massachusetts, United States - Salt Marsh Sediment SW1603-70 ...
TCCTGGAATCTGTGAATGCGCGGAGTATCCGCAGTGCCTCGGTCGTCGCGACCGCCGAAAGAAATATCGGCATTCGCACAGGTGCAGGTGCAAGATACCGGGTAGGAACAATACAGCTCGGCGTCTTTGTCAGCCGCCTCAAAATCCTCGTCCGTGACCGGAGCTCTCTCGACTGCGGGAGCCGACAAACCCGAAAGATGGACATTCTCCACCTTCACCATCCGCCTCGCACCCATGGCGCTGCCCCAATCTACCAGCCAGCGCATAAATCGTGCTAGACTTGGCCCCCTTTTCCCCTGTAGCATATCCTCCTGAACCGGAGTTAGTTCCATACTTAGTCCCTCTCCGTGTTTCCCTTACCCAAATAACGAGCCATCTGCGGACAGATGGCTCGTAGGTATCCAGCACCGGTTTTCTTTAGGGTCTTCCCCCCATAACGAGGGTCATGATCGCTTTCTGTGCGTGAAGTCTGTTTTCTGCCTCGTCGAATACAACGGACCGTGGTCCATCTACCACTTCATCTGTTACTTCATTGCCTCGGTCGATCGGGGCGCAGTGCATGTAGATTCCACTGTTTTTGCACAGTTGGAGCTTCTCTTCCGTACACTTCCAGTTTTTATACTTGCTTGCCATTGCTCGCGCCCCTTGCAGATCTATCTTTTTGTTTTTGGGCGGTACGTAGTCGTTGCTTACCCAGGATTTGGGAATAACCACATCGGCGTCCCGGAAAGCTTCATCCATATCGTCAATGACTTCATAGCTGCCTCCGAATTGTTGGGCATTCTCCCTACACCATTTGGTAACGTGGTCATCAAACTCGTATCCTTTTGGATGCGCAACAGTAACGTCCATTCCAAATCGGGTGCAAAGCAGCGCTGCGCTGTGCATGACCCCAATCGTCCGATCTTTGTCCGAATACGCCCAGGTGATGGCAACCTTCTTTCCTTCCAGGGTGCCGAGCTTCTCTTTGATGGTCATCAGATCCGCCAGCCCCTGACAGGGATGGTAGAGGTCGCATTCCATGTTGATTACCGGGATATCCGCCCATTTCGCGTATTCCCGTACGATTGCATTTCCCCTGCCGTGCACCCACGCAGAGGCGTCTTGAAAAATTCGTATGGAAATCGTGTGACCGTAACGGGACAGGACCCTGGCCGTGTCGCTCAAATCCTCCTTGGTCTCTTTTATCAGCTTGTCCGGCTCTTCATGGTCCGCCGTGCCGGGAGTGTACATGGTGGAAGGTGACAGAAAATGGGCGTGTCCTCCGAGTTGTGTCATGCCGGCTTCAAAGCTGTTACGGGTCCTTAATGAGGGATTATAGAACAGCAGAAAATTCGTTTTGCCTTTCAGATACTCGTGGGGAATTCCGGCGGCAAACTTCAGTTTCAGATCATACGCCAGCGATAGAGCCGTCTCCAACTCCTCTCGGGACCACTCCTGAGTCGTGATCCAGTCCCGTCCTCTGAGAATCGTCCTCGACATTTTGTGCCTCCTCTAAAGTCACTTGCTTTTGGATAGTAAGCCACATTCAGCGGCTGGATGTACCGAAAACCTCGGCTTTATTCGTGTTAAGCAGATCCATTTGAACGAGTTTTTCCGCAATCTGAACTGCGTTTAACGCGGCTCCCTTGCGGATATTGTCCGAAACGATCCACAAATTCAAACCGTTTTCGATCGTGTTGTCTTCCCGTATTCTACCGACATAAACCTCATCGGTATGAGCAGCCATCAATGGAGTAGGATATATATTATTCGCCGGATCGTCCATCACTACGACTCCGGGAGCTCGGCGCAGCAGATCGCGGGCTTTCTCCGGGCGAATTTTCACTTCGGTTTGAATGTTCACCGCTTCCGAATGGCTGAAGAATACCGGAACACGGACGCAAGTCGCTGTCACTTGTACTAGCGGATCCCCCAGTATCTTTTTAGTCTCATTGACCATCTTATACTCTTCTTTTGTATAGCCGCCTTCCTGGAATAGGTCAATTTGAGGGATAACGTTGAACGCAATCGGCAGGGTAAACGCTTTGGCTGCGGGCGTCTCGGTGTCGTTGCACCGGGCACGAGTCTGAGCTTCCAGATCGGTTACGCCCGCTTTGCCGGCACCGGAGGTTGCCTGGTAGGTGGAAACAACGACTCTCAGGATCTTTGCCAGGTCGTGGATTGGTTTCAGAGCAACAACCATTTGAATTGTCGAACAATTCGGATTGGCGATGATGCCGTTATGCCATTTAAGATCATGCGGATTGACTTCGGGCACAACCAAAGGGCAAGCTGGATCCATGCGCCAGGCCGCGCTGTTGTCAACAACAACAGCGCCCCGTTTCACCGCTTCTGGAGCCAACTGCAAACTGGCTTCACTGCCGGCTGAAAAAATAGCGATATCTATGCCTTCAAAATTATCTGCCGTTGCAGGAAGCACTTCGATTGATTTCCCGTCAAATTGAACCCTCTGCCCAGCATGCTCAGCCAAATCAAGAGGCCGCAACTCGGCTACCGGAAAATCCCGCTGTTCGAGGGTACGCATCATTTCCGTGCCGACCATGCCCAGAGCTCCTACAACAGCCACATTCCACCGCGTTTTCATGAAGTATCAGCCTCCTGAATACAGCAATCAGCGTGTTTTTTCGATCTCTCTGACCGCATCTGAAAAAATCTCGATGCCCTTCTTGAGAAGCTTTTCGGTAATGATCAGCGGCGGTAGAAAACGGGCGACGTTGTTGTAGTGGCCGCCGACTTCAATCATCACGCCATGTTGATGGCACAGCGTTCTTGCTTTTTTTGCGAACTCCGGGGCGGGCTTTTTTGTTGCTTTGTCTTTAACGAACTCCACGCCCAGCATCAAGCCTCTGCCGCGAGATTCACCGATGATCTGTGAGCTTTTCTCAAGGTCCTTCAGCCAGTCGAGGGCTTTGCTTCCCAGCTCCATTGCATATTCAGGCACCTTGTGTTCTCCCATGAATCGAAGTGCGGAAGCCCCTGCCGCAAAGGCAATCATGTTGCCCCGGAACGTCCCGATGGTTTTACCGGCAGGCCAGGTATTCAGCTTCTCCTTATAGGCGATCGCCGAAATAGGAAAGCCAATCCCGCCAAGCGCTTTGCTGATCGTGACCACGTCCGGAACAACGTGGGTATGCTCAAACGAGAACATTTTGCCGGTTCGACCCAGACCACTCTGGATCTCGTCACAAATGAGAAGCACATCGTATCGATCACAGATCTTGCGCACCTCGGGTAAAAAGCGATCCGGGGGAACGATGGAACCGCCTTCACCCTGGATCGGCTCTATGATCACTGCGGCTGGTTGTCCCACCCCCGAGTGGGGGTCCTCCAGCATGTGTTCGAGGTATTTCGCACATTCTAAATCGCAATTGTCAGGCTGTCTTGCGAAGGGGCAACGGTAACAGTATGCATAGGGGGCGTAATGTACTTCCGGAGTGAGAGGCAGAAGGCCCTCCTTATGCGAGAGAGCACTTGTCAGGGATAGGGCTCCGGCGGTCATGCCGTGGTACCCCCCCTCGAAGGCTATCATTGGAATGCGTTTGGTATTGTACTTCACCAGTTTCAGAGCCTGCTCCACCGCGTCCGATCCGGTAGGCCCTCCATAAAATAGACGAGTGAGCTCTTTGGGAAGTACTTTGAAAAGCGATTCGTCAAGAGCGATGCGGGTAGGATTCGGAATATCCAAGCAGTGCGTCAATTCGTCTATTTGCTTTTTCGCAGCTTCAACGACTACCGGGTTGGCGTGTCCGACGGCCATGACCCCTGCGCCGCCAAACAGGTCGATGTAGATGTTGCCGTCAACGTCTTCCATGGTCGCGCCTTTCGCCCGTTTTAAGGCCATGGGCATGCCCTTGGCGTAAGACACCGCCGAGCTTTCATGCTCGCCCTGATACTTCAATATTTTCTGCGATTCAGGTCCCGGAGGTGGGGTCTTCATTTTCGGAGCCTCTGCAAACGACAGGCTTGCGAAATCCCTCAGACTCGTACTTGACCGGCTCATACACTCTCCTTAATGTAAGGCTTAATCTTTTAAATTGTTTGGTGATACATTCTGTGCGAGACAGTGTTCAAACTAATGCAAATTATAATAATTAATCATTGTTTGTCAACGGGAATTTATGTAAAATGTATTTTATTAATTATCAATTGTTTTTTCATGCACTTATTGGTGCAAAAAATTACGAATGCTGTATAAATTGGAACTGGGATGGGAAGCATCGAACTTGGTCTTGAAGGTAAGGTCAGTATCGTAACCGGTGCCGGTAGAGGGTTAGGACGGGATATCGCGCTGAGATTCGCCTCCCAGGGGAGTAAGGTGGCAATTCTTTCCCGCAGTGAACATGAGATCGAGGAGGTGGCCGAAACCATCAAGAAGATGGGGTCGGAGGTTCTGGGGTTGAAGGCCGATGTTTCCGATCCCCAGCAGGTTCGTGATGTGGTCAGCAGGACTCATCAGGAATTCGGGACGGTGGACATACTCATCAACAATGCCGCAATCAATATTCGCAAGCCCTTTCTGGAAATCAGCGATTCGGACTGGCAGAGGATCCTCGACGTCAATCTTACCGGATACTTCCTCTTCGCCCGAGAGGTCGGCAAGATCATGGTATCCAAGTGCAGCGGCAAAGTCTTGAACGTGGGTTCGGAACTGGGTGTTGTCGGGGACGTGACCGGCCAGGTGGCATATTCCGCGAGCAAGGGTGGTGTAGTTCAGCTGACCCGATGTTTGGCCGCCGAATGGGCTCGCTATCGCATTAATGTGAACTGCGTGGCCCCGGCTCTGATGGATACACCTCTGACCGCGGAGCTGCTCAGAGAACCCGACAAGAAGAGTGCTTTCGTCCAAGCCATCCCTCTGGGCCGCTTCGCCGAGACGGGGGAGGTGGCCGACATTATTCTGTTTATGAGCTCCCATCATGCAGATTTCATTACGGGACAAGTACTGCTTGTTGATGGAGGTTACACGATCGTCTGAGGCTTCTCAGAAACAGCGGGGTGTTGATGTTGTCGGCCCGGCTCATCAAGTATGGACTATGTGAATCTAACTATACTGATTATGACACTGTTGGCACTTGCGTTGTTGTCGCGCTCCGCAACCGTCTGGCGTTTGCGGCGGACCGCCAGAAGCATCGTGCACTACCTGGAACGGCATCAAGCATACCGTCCCGCTGCAGCCGTCGAGCTTCCAAAGGACGGCCTTTTGCAGCTTGTGCTCAGAAACTCGACCAGGCATGCCCTCCAGTCGCTTCTGAACGCCGGTATCGTCGGTCTGGCCGAGAACGGCAAGTATTATCTAAATCCGGATATGTTGTATTTGCTGCGGAGTTGACCCTGTGGAAACCCGAGTCATCATCCTCCCATGGCGAGATTGGGAATCCAAAGCGCAATTTGCGGGAACGCGATGATAATCACCGTGACGAGAATTTCGATGAAGGTGAACTGATAGGTGTGGCCTATCACCTCCAGATAGGGCCTGCGGAACAGCAGTTGGGCGGTGAAGATATCGCAGCCAAAGGGCGGCGTGGCTGATCCCATAGCCGCCTGCAGGGTGACCAACACTCCCAACACTATCGGGTCTACCCCGGCCCGCACCACGTAAGGGGCGAAGATCGGACTGAATACAAAAATCGCCACGATGGGGTCGACGAACATGCAGGCCACGAAATAAACCACCACGATGATGGCCATGACTTTCAGCAGAGAGGGATCCTGGCCGAACAGCGCCGGTAGAACTGTCTGGGGAATGCGCAAGTAGCTGATCAGCCAGGACAGGGCCTGTCCGCCCCCCACCAGAATGAACACTACCGAGGTGACAAGTCCGGTGGACAGCAAAACGTTCTTGACGATTTTCCAGGTGAGACTCCTGTATACAAACCCCTCTATGATCAAAGCATAGGCGACCGACACCGCGGCGGCCTCGGTCGGGGTGAAGATACCCGAGTAGATTCCGCCGATAATGACAACCGGAAATCCTAGCAGGAGTATTCCGTCTTTGGTGGCATCGAACCGCTCCTTCCAGCTGGCTCTCGGCTGCAGTCCGATTTTTTTGATTTTCGAGTAGAAGAAGGAATAAATCGAGAACAGCACAAATATTAGGATTCCCGGCAAGATTCCGGCCAGAAAAAGCTTCCCCACGGATGTTTTTGTGGCTACTCCATACACGATGAAGCCGATACTGGGCGGGATCATGAGGGCGATGTCGCTGGCGTTGATGATCAATCCGAGGGAGAAGGAGCTGGAGTAGCCCGCCTCCAACAGCAGGGGACGCATGACCTTGCCGATCGCCGCCACGGTGCCCTGGGTCGAGCCGGAGATCGATGCGAACAATGTACAGCTGGCATTGGTGGTGATAGGCAGCCCTCCGGGAATGTGTCCGAGAAAGGCCTTGACGATCCTGATCAGTCTCTTGGCTGACTGTCCGGAGGTGATGATCTCCGCCGCCATGATGAACATGGGTATTGCCACCAAAGCCTGTGGCTTGATGCCGCCAACGACCTGCTGCACCATGATCGAAAGATCGAATCCAGGCAGGCCAAATGTAATACCGAACAGTGCCGAGGCCAGCAGCACAACCATGAAAGGGATACCCAGCAGTAGCAGGCTGAAGAGGCTGATTCCAAGTAAGGCTAACATCCGTAGTACCGCCTATTCGTTGTATTCGCTCTGCTGCTCGGGCGAGAGCCAGACTTCTTTTTTTCTCAGGACATTCTTCACGATGGTCAGCACGTACTGTACGCCCGCGAGAAAAAACCCTACCGGTGTAACCAGCACGACGATCCAGTAGGGCCACCGCAAGGCCGGCGTGGTTTGGCCTAGTCTGGCCACCTTGGCGACATAGATGATCGACAGGTAGGCGAAGATAAACATGACTACCATACTCAAACCGGCTATCAAATAAACCAGGACCTTCTGCACCCTTTCGTTCATCAAATCGTAGATAGCCGCCATTCGTATGTGCCGGGCTTTTCGCACTCCGTACCCCAGTCCGGCAAAGGTAGTGAAGATCACGAGGAACTGGGACAATTCCTCGGAATAGTAAAGGCTTTTCCAAAATTCCCGCGCCACCACATCCACGATAAGAAGCACCGCCAGAGCAGTCATGCCGGCAATCAACGCCGCTTCCTCGAAGACCCGGGTCGCGCTGTTGATGCGGTTCAATGTTTTCGAGGTGATCTGCCGGGCTTTTTTTCGTTTTTCGGAATGACTCATCGCTTTTGTTCCTGTGTTGGCTTCCCGCGCCAGGACATCTAAGAATTCCCGCAGCCCCCTACTGCGGGGGCTGCGAGGTCACCATAAGTCATGATACAGGATCCGGGTGCTATTTCACTCCAAACTTGGCTTTGGCCCTTTCGATATCATCCAGAAGTGCCGCTAGGATCTCATCGGCTCCCTCTCCGCCCACATCTTCGTAAATCGGATAAACGGTCTGCCCTTTTGCTTTGAATGGAGCGATTTGCTGGGCGTTGAATTCTTCGAATTTCATTACCGGACGTTCTTTTGACATGGTGCTCATGTATTCTTTGTTCTTTTCCGCCACCCAGGTCACGGATTCATCAATGAAACTGTCCCATACCGCCTTGATCTTATCCTGGGTTTCTTTGGGTAGCGAGTCGTACACATCACTGTTCATACAGGGAATGCCGACAAACAGGTTGTCATATGTGTTGGTAAAATAATCCTGCACTTCATAGAACTTCATGCTGTAGCCCACCCATAGAGGATTGCACTGTCCGTCGATGATCCCCAGTTGAAGACCGCTGTACACCTCCCCGAAATCCATGGGTGTGGGGCTTGCACCGAAGGCCTTGAAATTCTCCACGAGGATCTTTGAGGACATGGTTCTCATTTTGAAACCTTGGATGTCCTGAATGCTTCGGATCGCCTTGTCGGAGGTCCAGACCTGCCAGCCTTCGGTCAGATACGCAAGGGGCTGGAGCTTCCTCTCCCTGAACCTGGACTCAAGGAGCTTTACCGCCTTGCCGTTGCGGATGACCTCATCAAATACCTCCTGTGACTTTTCCCTGGGCCACAGATAGGCCAGAGCGAACACCTGCGCCTGGGGCACGAAGCCGCTGATCCAGCCGAAGTCGGAAAACACGAACTGAACCGTGTTATTCTGAGCCAGTTCGTGAATATCTCGCTCCTGTCCGAGCGTTCCGAATGGGAAAACCGATATGTCGATGGTTCCCCCGGACCAGCTTCGCATCTCATCCGCGAACTTTTCGGCGAAGACGGTCATGAAGTCCCCTTCGATCTCAGCGGATGCGAACTTCCAGGAATAGGTCTCCGCGGCCGGCCCCTCCTTCTCCGTTCCTCCCGTCGAAAAAACCACGTACGGTGTCAGCACCATCAGTGCGCCTAGTACCAAGAACCATTTCTTCATGTCTTGTCCCTCCTTGAGACTCCTTGATTTTTACTCGATCAACACGACCGGGTATTTCCCAAAATTCCAACCAGCATATCGGTGAAACGTTACCACCTTCCGCTCCGTCATTATAGACTTGGATCGCACAATGTCAATTTTGGATGAGGACCTCTTCACTAATAGTATCCGGGAAAGCTCTCAACTACATAACCATGAGAGAGTCTTCTCTGGAGCATGGGGTCTTCGAGCTCAACCTTGAAGCCCTCAGCAGCTAGAATCCCCCGTTTTGTCGGAAGTGTACCGGAAAAGATCAGGGCGTTGTCTAACGGAGCTCCGACTCGCTCCTGGATTGTCCGGCGTAGATCTTCAATATGGAGAAGCGCGGAGAGGTTATCCTCCTGGTACAACTCTTGTCTGTCCCCCTGAACAATCCAGGACCTCAATATGAGCTCATCCCAGTGCTCCCGAACATCATCGTAATACCACCCTTCGGGACATAACACCTTCATTCCTACCTGCTTCGAGCTCTTAGTGCTCGTTTTTTCCAGCTCGTTATCCGAATGATCGCTTCCCACCGTGACGACCGTGCGTCCTTCATGGTTGAAGAACACGTACTCGGCTTCCCCGGAAGTTTTGTCTCCCTGCACTTCAATACACGTATCGCTGGTAAGGAGCTTTACACCCACGCGCATTATCATCGGGATTTTCTTGGGAGCAGGAATGCCATATTTCTGCAAGTCTTGAAGATGTCTTTGCACTTCTTGTTCGTTTCTTCCTGCCATCCCCCCGAGAAGCAACATATTGATCTTCTTTCGAACTATTATCTCCTCACGACCAGTTTCTACGGCAATCTCGACGGTGACATTCATATAATGATCCTTATCAGCATCAAGAACATTACTTATCCTTAGACCTGCAATCCTAGTCGATTGGCCGTGCTCTTTAATCCCTCCCAGTCTTCATCACGAATCGGAATACCTTCCCTCCTATACCGGAGCTCGAGTCCCGCCTCGACTTCACCCGGTATCAACACGCGTTCGAAGCCCTTAGCGGGTTTTACGGATTTAAGCGACCGTATCAGCTCGTCTGTCGCCGTCTTGAATTCGTCGACCGGCTGAAGTTTGCTCACATCGATGGCCATGAAGAAAATGCCTTCATTCCAGGGATGTTCGGCGTCTGCTACATAAGCATTTCTATTGGAAGTGCCCATGCCGGAGAGTAAGCCCGCAAAAAGTTCGATCACCAGTAGCCACGCATACCCTTTATATCCGAGCGAGACAATCGCCCCGCGGAACTCCGATTCTCGGTCGAGCGGATTGACGATGATCGAGCGCGGATCATTTGTGTAGACTCCCTCTTCGGTGACGAGATGAGTCGATGGCAGAAGTTGCTCATCTCGAGCGGCCATTACTACTTTGCCGACAGAAAAGGAACCCGAGGCCATGTCGATCACGATAGGTACTTCTTTCCCGGATGGAATTGCGATAGAGATCGGATTGGTGCCGAAAAATGGGCTTCTACCGCCCCAGGGCGCGACCCGAGGACTGCCGTTACGCATTGCCAGACCCACCTGGTCGTGTTCAAGGGCTTGCATCGAATGGTTGGAAGTCATGGCGAAGTCGCCACCGTTTCGTACCCAGACACAGCCAACCCCTGCAGATTTTGCTTTCTCGATTGCCAAGTTCATAGCTCCAGTCGATACTACCGAGCCTACACCGTGCCCGCCATCCACAAGGGCCATGCCTGGTTCGTCTCGAACAACCGTAAACCGAGCACCAAACATCATCAGCCGATTTTCCACAAGTGAAACCAGGTATGGGACGATCGCGGCACCCTGAGTGTACATGCCCCGTAGATCCGCTCTAGCCAAACATTGTGCGAATATATCCGCTTCCTCTGCGGAGGCTTCGAGGACTTTCGCAATCTTCCTGTAGAGCGAAGTAAGCTCAGCAATATCCACCACTTTCATTTTGCCCCCCTCCTATATATCGAACTTGGATATATAATCAGACCGCGGTCGATGGCTAGTTCGTCACTGGTATCGACAGTTCCTACCAGTATCAATTATAAATACCGATACAGAATTGTCAACATAGTGATTTTGGTAAATTACGAATTTAATATATAATAGGTCAATAATTTAACATTTACGTTGTTTTTTGGACAGCAGATGACAATTATCCCAATAGACAGAATTTTTTACTTGTTCTTCGAATATTGATATTGTACTGTTCGTCCGAACAACCGATGCAGAGCCAAGTGGAAAAAAGAAATTTAGGAATTACTCGGTTCTCCTCCAGTACAAAATGCGCCTTCCTCCTGATTCAAGAATGTGCAATATTCAGGCTTGACAATCAACTTTTTATAAATTAGCATAGAAAATATTTACGAATAATGCAGAAAACGTGGAATTTCGATAGGTCGGATATCCGGAAATGAAAGTGTTTCGGATGAAGCAATAATGGGAGAAAGAAATGACGTCTGTAGAACGGGTAGAAGCAGCCATGCAGCTGCAGAAAGCCGATCGTGTTCCTGTGTGGATACGAATCATCGGCGGTCTCGGCAGAGTAACCGGAGTAAAGTATGGCGAGTTACTTCAGAATGGTGAGCTGGCCGCGAAGTGCGCTCTGGAAACCCAAGAGCTGTTCGGTGATGACTTTTTATATGCTTTTCTCGACACCCTTGTCGAGTCTGACGGCTTCGGGCAAAGAACGATATTTTTAGAAAACGAAGCGGGTTACGCAGATAAAGAGAATTTCATGATTCAGTCGCCGGATGATTATAGCCGACTGCAACTCTTCGACGTTGCCACCGCCAAGAGATGTAAAGACTTGATCAAAATGGCCGAGATCATGGTCAGTGAACGGAGCAAAGATGTTCCGGTTATCGCGATTGTACAAGAGCCTCTGGTTACATTAGGTAATATGAGGGGGATAGAAAAGCTGCTCGTGGACTGCCTGAGATATCCCGAGGCTGTGCGGCAAGGTGTGGATATCGTGACCGATTTGATCATAGATTTGTCGCACGCTTTAATCGGTGCCGGGGTCAAATATATGCTGTTGTGCCACGATTATGGAAATCGAAGAATGTTGAGTGAGGAACTCTTCCTCAAAATAGAGAAGGATGGACTGGCGCGTTGGCACAAAGCTGTTAAGGCAACCGGCACCAGGATTGTTATTCACAGTTGCGGGCCGACTCCCTACGTCGATGCGACTTTTACCATAGGGGAATTTGACTGTTTTCAACTATGCTATTTGCCGACAGGCTGTACAAACTGGAGCGAGTTTAAGAATAAGTATGGAAACCGGATTTGCATTATGGGGCATTTGGTACCTTCTGAAGCAGCAAGGATGACGCCCAAGGAATTGAAGAGGGAATGCAAAAATAACATCGAGGAACTGGGACCTGGAGGGGGTTATATTTTGGCTCCGGGGTGCGAATTCCCGGGGAATGCATCAATGCTTAATTACAAAGCTCTTGTGGATTCAGCCGAAGAGTACGGCCGATACCGCTAGAGGAATTGCAGCAAAGAGTTTTTGCTTTGCGGTATATCAGCATAGGTATGGGAGGTAGGGATAGAACCATCCTAATCAGTAAATGGAGGAATACTATGTCGATCAAAGAAAACACACTCGACACGATGAAGCAGGTTTTATTCAACTTACAAGAGAACGACGTATATGAGCTCGTGCGCAAAGCCCTGGCAGAAGGATACGATCCTACGGACATTATCAACAAAGGTTTGACACCCGGTATGGTTGCCGTAGGTGAGGAGTTTGAGAAATACCGGTATTATCTTCCCGAGCTCCTTCTGTGCGCGGAAATATTCAGGGCGAGTGTAGATATCGTGAAACCCAAAATGAAGCATACGGGAACAAAAAACAAAGGCACGGTTGTTCTGGGAACGATACAGGAAGATATTCACGAAATCGGTAAAAATCTTGTGAAGTTGATTTTCGAACTGGCGGGGATAGAGGTTCATGATCTCGGTATCGACGTGCCTTGCGCAAAATTCATCGAAGAAAAGAGTAGAACGAATGCTGAGATAGTAGCAGCCTCGGCTATGATAACGTCCACAGTCCCCGGCTTGAAGAAATTGACGGAGCTTGTCAAGCGAGAGGCTCCGGGCACCGCAGTTATGATCGGCGGAGCGCCGGTCACAGATTCACTGGCCGAAGAATACGGGGCGGACGGTTTCGCGCCGGATTGTATCAGCGCTGTGAAGGTGGCTGAGACTCTGATCGGCAGCGTACGAGCACAGCGATCGGCTCGAGTGCCGGGTAAACAGCCTGGCTGACCCCGAGGCCGAAATATCCACTCTCCACACCTTCCAGGGACTCCCAACAAATGGATATTACAGGGCGAGTTCGTTGGTCATACTGGATTTGGCCTGTTTTATCATTTTTGCGACTTTGGCCACTGTAACGCCGATTCTTTTCGACGATGCAATCGCTATTTCATCGTCTTCTACAGCGAGTTTATCGCTGTCGTCGCGGGGATACTGCACGCCGGCAGCCCCAAAGGAGGGACCCGGGAAAATCATCTCTCCGCTCATGGCTCCGACGACTATCATCTCCAGAATCAGGAAATAGTTGTGGATGGTCATGATGGTGTACTCCTGACCTCCTTGGCGGCTGTGCCCCACGACAAGGGCACCTCCTACCTTATAGCGCAGTCCCGCCTTCAGCCACGCGCGCTTGGTCCTCCTGAAGAACGGTTCCGTTCTGTCCATGTAGGTTTTTAAAAGCGAGCTCACCGTGCCGAAATATACCGGTGTGGCCAGTAGAATGCCGTCGGCATCAATTAAATCCGTATACGGCATGTCGTCGTTGTCCTTGTAATACGGACATGGGTACTCCCCTTCCGGCTGGTCGGAGCACCTTAGACAGGCGGTACACGGTTCGATCTTAAGTTCCCGCAGTTTTATCAGCTTCGTCTTCACGCCCTCTATCTGCTCTGCGGCCTCCAGAGCCAGGTTGATCATGAACTCGGTGTTGCCCCGTTTTCTTACACTTCCTGAGATTCCCAGTATGTTCGTCATCCGGTTTCCTCGCAAATCACCCTGTTTTTAATCTCAGAGGTCGTTATCCTCACGACCATTTTAGGTCATCCCGGAAATTTAATCAATTAAAGATATATGCATTTTAAAGATTGACATTTAACTGTTCATGCACTAATCTTGATGAAAAACTACGAATGATGCAGAATAGATAATCTCGAATGAACCGACATACGGGATTGTCAGAGAGCCTGTTCATTGTAGGAGGAGGAATGCGGAAATGGCGAAAGAGTTTCTAATTGCCCTTACTTGGCCGGCGGACAAACAGCAGTTGAAGGATTATCAGGCGTATGTCTCACCGCACTGTCGGATTGGCAGTCCGAAAAGCCCGGCCTTGGAAGATCTGATCGAGGCAGCCAGGGATGCGGATGCCATAATGGGTGCCTACATTCCCCAGGAAATGATTGAGAATGCGCCGAAGCTGAAGATGGTGCAGATCCTGCACGCCGGCGTGGCAACTGCCTACCCGGGAGATACCGTATTGGGTTTCCGCCTGGATTATCTGGCTGGCCGCGGCATCCTCATGGGGAACATCCACGGCAACAACCTTTCGGTTGCCGAACACGCGATGTGTTTTATTCTGGCCCTGGCCAAGCAGTTGATACCGGTAAATGAAGCGGTTTCCCGCAATGAATGGTATCCGGTTTCCGAAGAGAACAAGAGCTACATGCTGTGCGACAGCACGCTGGGAATAGTCGGGATCGGCCATATCGGTGGGGAGGTTGCCAAAAGGGCAAAGGCGTTTTCCATGCGGATCATCGGCATCGACCGAAATCCAGACAGTGAATGGGTTAAGGGTCTGGGCCTCGACTATGTCGGACCTCCGGGGCAGCTTCCCAAGGTATTGAAGGAGTCTGATTTCGTGCTCTTGACCGTTCCTTTGACTAGAGAGACCGTGAACCTCATCGGGGAAGATCAATTGAAAATGATGAAGCGGGATGCCTACCTCATCAACATGGCCCGAGGTCATCTGGTGAACGAGCAGGCCCTTCATAAAGCCCTCACCGAGAGCTGGATCAAGGGGTTTGCCAGTGATGTCTGGTGGTTCTACTCGTATTCCGTAGCCCAGGGCAGTCGTAACGAGAGTGAGTCCTGGTTCGATTTCGGCTTTCATTACAGTCTTCCCTCCCGCCTTGGTGTCAACAGACTGCCCAACGTAATTGGGACAAGCGATCGAGCGACCTTTATACGGGGTGTATCCCACAGCTTCATCGAGGACGGGCTGAGGAATATCGACGCCCTAGCCCGGGGTGAAAAGCCGCAGAATATCGTGAATCTCGGGATAGGATTTTGAGACCCCTTGTCGTTCGTCAGGAACAACGACTTTATTGGAAGGAGGCCGTCTATGAAGTACAAGGTAAAAAAGGGGCAGGTCAGCTACGGAGAGCCGATCGGCATTTTGCTTTTGGAAAACTACGCGCCGTTCATACCGGGAGATGTCGCCAACGCCACGACGTATGATTTCCCGGTTCGCTTCCAGCGAGTGGAGGGATTGACCGTCGAGCGTATCTTCAAGCACGATCTCAGCCTGCTGGACAGCATGATCGAGGCGGGAAAGCAGTTGATTCGGGAGGGGGTCAGGGCTATCACGGGAGACTGCGGTTTTATGGCGATCTACCAGGATCAGCTCACCGAAGCGCTGCAGGTGCCGATGTTCCTGTCCAGTCTTCTGCAGATTCCTTTTATGAGCCTGATGATCCGCAAGACCGACAAGATCGGGATTGTCACGGCTAACGCACCATCTCTGGACCAGGATGTTTTCAACCGCATCGGTATTATCGATACGGGCAATCTCGCAATCCTGGGGCTCGAGGAAAAATCGAATTTCGCGGGTGCCGCGATCGACGAGGTAGGATATCTGGATTCGGAGAAGGTCGAACAGGAGGTCGTTTCCGTAGCGCTGGAGCTGGTAAGACGGGATGCTGATGTCAAGATGATCCTGCTGGAATGCAGTCTTCTACCGCCTTACGGAGCGGCAGTTCAGGAAGCGGTGCAGTTGCCGGTCTTTGATTTTGTGACGATGATCAACTACGTCCACTCGGCGATGGTGAAAAAGCGATTCACAGGCCATATGTAGGATCATTTCGGATTCAATGTTAGAGCTCGAAAATTCGACCAATCTCACGACCGATGTCCTGGTAATCGGTACGGGCTGTGCGGGTCTTGCTGCCGCCCTCGAGGCGGCTCGCTGCGGGGTTCGTGTGCTCTTGGTCGACAAAGGTCTGGCCGGCAAGAGCGGATGTTCGGTTTCCGCTGAACAAATCGCTGCCTGCGTGCCCGGGTTGGTGCCGGGAGATGGTCCGGAGGTCCACTTCAAAGATACGATTAGCTCGGGGCAGCGGTTAAATGATCCCCGCCTGGTACGCGTCCTGGCAGAAGAGTCGTTCTCAGCAATATCGAATCTGGAGGGTATCGGTGTTGTCTTCGATAGGGATTCAGCGGGCCGCTATGCTGTGGATCCGATGAACGGTCACAGCTTTCCCAGAAGTCTTTTTCATTCCGACATCACAGGGAAGATAATTGTTGATGCTCTGATGGCGGAAACCCGCAGGCTCGGGGTAACGCGAGCCGAGGATCTGTTGATTACGGAAGTCGTAAAAGCGGGCGAGGAGGCTGTCGGCGCGGTCGGATTGGATCACAAACAGGGCTCGATCGCAGTCATTTCGGCCAGGTCAGTCATTATCGCCAGCGGTGGGGCGGGGCAGCTTTTTCCCCTTACCACTAATCCTGCTCAAGCCACCGGCGGATTGTCCCTGGCACTCAAAGCAGGGGCGATAGCCAGGGATCTGGAGTTCTACCAGTTCTATCCGGTAACGGTAATCCATCCGCAGACCTTGCGGGGTTTCGTGCTCGGTATCTCTCAGTTCGGAAAGCTATTCAACCGAAAGGGTGAACGGTTCATGGGCAAGTATGCTCCCCGGGAGATGGAAGCCGCTACCCGGGATTTGCTTTCCCAGGGCATGTTTTCGGAGATCCGTTGCGGCAATGGTAGCGAACGGGGGGGTCTGTTCCTCGATGTCTCCGGGCTTGAGGAAAGGGTCTATGAAACATACGCGGATGCCCTCCGCATTACCCGACGGCACGGCATCGATTTGAGACGCGAACGAATCGAGGTGGCGCCGGCGGCACATTATGCCATGGGAGGAATCAAGATTACCGAACGGGGGGAAACGAACGTTCCGGGCTTGTACGCAGCCGGTGAGGCGGCAGGCGGAATCCACGGTGCCAACCGTTTGGGGAACAACAGTCTGCTCGATACCGTGGTCTTCGGCTCTCGCGCCGGCCGGGCGGCCGGAGAGTTTGCGCTGGGAATAGATCGATTGCAGCGTAATCCGGATCAGGTACGGGCCGAGAGGGCTCGTCTTCAGGGACTGGTGAAGCGGGGCAAGAAGAGTCGGCGACCCCATGACATACGTCAACAGCTGTGGGCGGTGATGGACCGGCAGGTGGGAATTATCCGCAACCAGACCGGCCTTGGAGGGGCTGAGCAGGAGTTTTTTCAACTGGAGCATCTGCTGAAAGAGGAAACGGGAGTCAGTCCGGGCCACTTCCGTCACAATCTGCAGCTGGTGGATTTTCTCGAGCTCGAGAATATGCTTTTATACGCGCAAGCCATGGCGAAATGCGCTCTATCGCGAGAGGAGAGCCGGGGTGCCCATTTTCGAGAAGATTTCTCCCGGCTCGATGACGACAAGGGCTTGGTGAGCGCGGAGGTTGTCCTGAAAGACTCGGGTGTGAGTGTTTCGAGGGTGCCTTGTTTCCCCATTGCTGTAGAGGGTGATCACAGATGAACGGAAAGTACTTTACGGTCCGGTTATTTCGGTTTGATCCGACGGCAGATGTTGAACCCGAATACAGACAATTCAGCCTGCAGCAAGGGCCTAGAATAACAGTTCTGGAACTCCTCAAGGAAATCTACCGAAACCATGACCCGGAGCTGTCTTTCAGATGGTCCTGCGGCTTGGGGAAGTGTGGTGCCTGCGCGGTCAGGGTCAACGGTTTGCCTGTACTGGCCTGCCAGACAATAGTGGATAACGAGGATCTGACCATAGAGCCGATTGCGGGACTGCCGGTCATCAAAGATCTGATTGTGGACAGAACTCCCTATGAGGACAAGCTCCAAAGCATACGACCTTTCATGGACCGCGGAGCGGATCGGTACCTCGATCAGACCGAAAAACCAGCGAATCCTACCAGGTACAAGCGGCTCTCCACTTGTCTTGAGTGTCTGGCATGCATGTCTGCATGCCCGGTATTCGAAACGGCTGCTTTTGATTTTGCCGGGCCGGCGATTTTTACCATACTGTCTAAATGGGATGCTCATCCCGCGGATAGCTCGGACCGGGGGGCACTGGCCATGCACAGCGGTCTTCACAACTGCACGACCTGCAAAAGCTGTTCGGAGGTATGCCCCAAAAGTATCGACGTATTCAAAGAAGCCATCCAGGTGCTGCGTGCCGAAAATGCCGGCAAAGGCAGAGGATTGCCTCCGATTCAAGCGCAATTCGCTCAGGCTCTCAGTCAGAGTGGCAAGTTGTTTTCGCCTAAGGGGCAATCATTTACTGAACTGGCGTCAAGCACCGCCGATTCCGAGACCTCTGTCCAGAGTGTGGGGTTGTTTCTTGGTTGCCGCATCGACGCTCGCATGCAGGAATATGCGGCGCTGTTGGTATCCCTGCTCGAGAAACTGGGATACCGGGTTGTAATTCCGCGGGACCAGGAATGCTGCGGCGGTCCACTTCTGTGGACCGGCCAGACACGGTGGTTTGAAACGCAGATGCTGGCAAATGCCAAGGCCTTTGCTGCAGAGCAGATTGATTTCGTCGTGACTCCCTGTCCCGGTTGCGCCATGGTTCTCAAACAGGACTATCCGCAGGCTTACGCGCACGTAGAGGGAAAGCCGCTACCCTTCAGAGCGGCACAGGCTGTGGAGTTGTTAGAAGGACGGTTGGTGAAAAATGAGCTCCAATCCGTAGAGCTTACCGTTACCTATCATGACCCCTGTCATCTCACCCGAGGACAGCATATCGTCGACCTTCCCCGTCGGCTGCTTGAATCCATTCCGGGGGTCAAATTAGTCGAGATGGAGCAGGCGGACCGCTGCTGCGGCGGGATGACCGTGTCGGCGAACCGTCATCTGGCGGAGACGCTGTCTGCGAAAAAAGCTGCAAACATAGCAGCTACCAAGGCTGAAGCCGTGGTGACATGCTGTCCCACCTGCCAGGACACGATCTCCAAGGCGCTGGCCAGATATAATCATAAGCTGCCCGTCTATTTGATCGAAGAAATTATAGGGCGCTCTTTAGGCCTCAATACAGGAGCTGAAAGTTCTCCTGTGAACGCGCCGCAACGGTGATAGGTGAAGCAGGGCACGGGCGTACTTTCAGAACGATGCGTGAATTGGAGGATGGACAATGAAACTGCTGGTGATCGCTCTGGGCGGAAATGCAATCAAGCAGGCCAATGAAGAAGGAACCACCGAAGAACAGTTCAGGAATGTAGACAGGACGGCACGGCAGATTGCTCAAATCGTCCAGTCGGAATATCATGTAGTGATTACCCATGGGAACGGGCCTCAGGCCGGGGCCCTGCTGATACAGCAGGAAGAGGTGAAGGATCTTGTTCCTGGCCAATCGTTGGCGGTCTGCGGTGCGATGACTCAGGGTCAAATCGGCTGGATGCTTCAGAACCGCATCTCCCATCGGCTCAGGGAGCTGGGCAATACGATTCCGGTTTGTACAATGGTTACCCAGGTTGAGGTGAGCCACGAGGATCCGGATTTTCTGGATCCCACCAAGCCTGTCGGACCGTTTTATACCCGTGAGGAAGCGCTGAGCCTGCAGAAAAACAAGAGCTATATCGTAAAAGAGGTGAAACCGGGAGCGGAAAGAGGCTGGAGGCGGGTGGTTCCGTCCCCGGAACCTATCGATATCGTGGAAAAGGAAGCGATCAAAGACCTGGTGAAGAGCGGCGTAATCGTTGTGGCCTCCGGCGGCGGCGGCATACCGGTGATGAGAAACGGTGACCACGATTATTCGGGCGTGGAAGCCGTTATCGACAAGGATCGGGCTGGCTTCAAGCTCGCCCAAGCGGTCAATGCGGATGAATTTCTCATCCTTACCGATGTGGAAAAAGCCTATCTTGAATACGGTAACCCCGGGCAGAGGGCTTTGGGCGAAATAACCGTAGAGGAGGCCGAGAAGTTTTTGAACGCAGGACATTTCTTGATGGGTTCCATGGGTCCCAAGGTGCAGGCGGCGATACGATTCGTGCGTTGGAGCGGGAAACGGGCAATCATCACCTCCCTCGATAAGGCCTTGTCCGCCCTGGAGGGGGAAACGGGTACCCATATCCTGCACTCCCGTTGAAGGAAAACCGGGATGGGCATATCCACTACCCGAGCTTCGAAACGATGAAGACTGACTGGGTAAAAGCAGAAGTCAAAAGGTTGCGGGAGGAAGTGAGGAAACTGCGACGGGATTTACACCGCCATCCGGAGCTGGGTTTTCAAGAGACAAGGACTTCAGGAATCGTAGAGCAATATCTGAAGCAGCTCGGATTAGAGGTCACTCGGATTGCCAGAACCGGCGTGGTAGGGTTGCTCAAAGGTGATGCTTCCGGGCCTACTTTGCTGCTTCGTGCCGATATGGATGCCCTTCCGATCCAGGAAGAATCCGAACTTCCTTTTCGCTCGATTCACGATGGAGTGATGCATGCCTGCGGGCATGACGGTCACACGGCCATATTGCTGGCCGCCTCCAGGATACTCTCCGGGCGGAGACAGACCCTGCACGGAAATGTCAAGTTCGTGTTTCAGCCCAACGAGGAAGTCTCCGGCGCCGAGCCGATGATCGCCGAAGGAGTGCTCGAGAAACCGGCCGTGGATGCGGCAGCGGCGATTCATCTATGGACCCCCCTGCCCACCGGTGTAATCGGATTGGATGCGGGGGCTGTGACCGGGACGTTGGCCGTATTCCGCTTGACCGTACTGGGCAAGGGCGGCCATACCGGATCCCCCGAAACCACCGTAGACCCGATAATTGCCGCAGCCAACATCATCCAGACCGTCCAGACAATACAGACTCGCGAGACCGGTGTGGATAGGCCCACGATAATCATGTTTGGAAAGGTTGAAGGGGGGACCAAGTCCAACATCGTCCCGGAGAGCGTCAAACTGGAAGGTTCGATCCGCTATCGATGTCCGGAAACCAAAGTGGCGGGGGAGAGCCCGGAGCAGCGATTTGAGCGGATCGTCGAAGGCATTTGCGCAGCCCATCGGGCAGACTATGATCTGCAGATAAATTTGGAAAATCGGGCAGTGCTGAACGATCCGGCCATGACCCGCATCGGCAGATCTGCAGCCACGGAGCTCTTGGGCGATGCAGATAGGGTGATCCGCTACTCGTCCATGGCAGCAGAAGATTTTGCCGAGTTCAGCCGGAGGGTGCCCAGCGTCTTTTGCTATGTAGGTGCATGCGATCCGGCCGCGGATCCCTGCCCGCCCCATCACAACCCGCGGTTCACCTTAGACGAGGAATCTCTGGAGATTGGACTCGAGCTGTTTGTACGGATCGCCGAACGCTACTTCGGCGAAAAAGAGGATGGATAAATAAAGAACAGGAGGAAGGCGCATGGCCGTGTTTGAACTTTCGGAGTACAGAGAGCGAATCACCAAGACCAAGAGACTGATGGGTGAACGGGATATCGATGTTTTATTGGTGACCAATCCCGCGAACATGAATTATTTGACAGGATACGACGGTTGGTCTTTCTATGTACATCAGGGTGTATTGGTGTCGGTAGACCAGGCCGATCCGATATGGTTTGGTCGGGGAATGGATGCCAACGGCGCGAGGTTGACCACTTGGCTTGAACCGGAAAACATCCGTGCCTACAGCGACGATTATGTCCAATCTCAGGTCAAGCATCCGATGCAGTTTGCGGCGGGAATCATCAGCGAAAAGGGCTGGGAGCGAAAGACGGTCGGAGTGGAATCGGATCAGTACTATTTCACGCACCGCTGTTTCGCAGAGCTGCAACGCTCGCTGCCGCGGGCGCGGCTGGTTGACGCTGACCTGCTTGTAGCGCTTGTGCGCCAGATTAAATCGGAACGTGAAATCGATTTCATGCACCGAGCCGGAAGGATAGCCGAAAAGGTGATGAACGTCGCCATCGAGGAAATCGAAGTCGGAGTCAGAGAATGCGATGTTGCGGGTAAAATAGCCCAGGCTCAATACTCCGGCATCGGGGATCATGCCGGTGACTATCCGGCAATCGTGCCGTTGATGATGGCAGGGGAACGCACGAACAGCCCTCATCTGACCTGGTCGGAGAGGGTCTACCGCGAGAATGAAGCGGTTATCCTGGAGCTCGCCGGGGTTTACCGTCACTATCACGCTCCAATAGCACGGACCCTTTATCTGGGACCCCCCCCTGCTTTGCTACAGGAAATGTCGAAAGTGGTTGTGGGGGGATTGGAAAAAACACTGCAGTTCATCAAACCGGGGGTTACCTGCGAGCAAGCCGAACAGCGATGGCGGCAGGCCGTCTCCGGCTCGAAAATCGTCAAAGAATCCCGTCTGGCCTATTCTTTTGGTGTGAACTATCCGCCCGATTGGGGAGAACATACAGCCAGCATGAGACCCGGAGACAAAACAATCTTGGCTCCGAACATGACCTTCCACGTGATTCCGGGGATTTGGCAGGAGGACAGCGGATTCGAAGTGAGCGAGGCTATCCGAATCACGGAAAAAGGTTGCGAATCCTTCTACAGTTTCCCCCGTCACCTTTTTGTCAAGTAGATTCGCCGGCCGCCTCCAGGTCAGGGCGACCTGGGTGGAGAGCTGTTGTGGGTTTCGACGACAAAATATTCGAACGGCTCGTTCCCCGTATTTTCTTCCCGGTGGAGTGTCCCGGGCATCACATGTCCCGTGTCGCCCGGATGGACGATACCCTTCTCCGTGCCTATAGTCATAGCTGCGGAGCCCCGGACAACATACATGGTTTCCTCACAGTGATCGGTCGGAACATGAAAATCCGTGCTCCCGCCCGGGAACAGGGTGTCGTAGACGCAAAGGTTGAGTTTGGAGCCACTGTTCTGCAGAGCATCGGGGGGGAAGATCGCTCTTTCCGTCCCGTATACCGAGGTCACCGGATGTTGCTGGCGCATATCGATGAGATCAACAAAAAGGAAACGATCGTCGACTGCCGCCTCGTGCCTGCAGGCTATGGAGAGACATCTCAACATCGCGTCCCCACAGTTCCGGATGCGATGGGCCATGAAAGGGACCCTGGCAGCCATGTCACAACGCACGGGATACCGCCAGTTTCCCCGTAACCACTGCACGGCAAGCGTTCCCCTACCGTCCAAGATGAAGTAGATGCGCTCCTCTTTTCCGGAGGCGATTTCCATCTCCGCCTCCGCTGCCAGAGATAGAAGGGAGAATCGAAGCATCTTGTAAGCGCTGTGAACAGGCTCCAGGATGACCCGCTCCGTCACTCCCGGACAGATCTCCGTCGCCTGTGTGTTACCGACCGTCGTGATCATAACAGCATACTATCGAAATGGAAATGCAGCGACAAGCTTAGTCCTGCGGCAACCGGTTGACCGCGAACAGGCGACCGAAACCCGGAAGGGATTCCTTTACACCGGCCAACCTGAGACTGTGCCACATCGTAGCCATGTTGGCACTGAATACCGGTTTTCCCAGATCCGCCTCCAGCAATCCGGCAAGCGGGCTGAGTACTATGCCCGTATCACTGATGAAAATCGCCTCTGCTGCTTCCGAGTCCACCCCGCGCACCAGATCATTCAGAGCCAGGGCATCCAAGGTCCCGATATCCCAGTCCCTGGTCAGTTCAAGCCCGACACACCCCACGACCTCCAAACCGTAATGCGCCAGGTACTGCTTGAGCTTTTCATCCAAGCGAGATTCATAGGGTGTGCCGACAGCCACTTTGCGAATCGAAAGGGCTCGCAAGGCTTCGACTACTGAGGCGGAGGTGGAGGTGGCCGGACAACAGGCATACTCCGAAAGCATCCTGCACATCTGCTCATCCCAAAGAGGCCCTTTGCTGAAGCTGCCGGACGTGCACATCCAGGCCACGGCGTTTGGTTTCACCGTAGCCAGATCCCGGGCCAACTGCTGTAGCTGTTTTCCCTCAGCCAGTTCGGTCATATCTTCGAGAGTCACGCTGCCCTCCCGCGGGACGCTCGTCCGGGTGATGTGAACGGACACTCCAGGCGGACAAAGATCGAAGTATTCCATATCCGCAAGTCCCGAAGCAGGATAGATGATTCCGATTCGCGCTCTCCAGCCGACCGGCGAAATTCTCATCCTTTTCATCCTCCCTACAATCTTTTCTGGACCCTTGAACCTCGCTCCCTCGTTCGGGGTCTTTGTACCGATAGTAATATACTTGCAACAATGATGACCATGCCTACAAGCTGGACCCAGAACATCCGCTCATGGAGAATAATCAACGCGAGCAGGACTGTAAATAAGGGCAAGAAACTTGTGAACACCCCTGCGACGCTTGTAGTGACCCGGTTGATTCCCGAAAACCAGAGAACGAAGGCCAATACCGGACCTACACATCCATAGAGGATCAGAATCAGCCAATCTCGAAAGATCAGATCGGCCAATTCGAGTCTGCCAAGGTCGGCTGCTATGAAGGGAACAAACATCAAGAAACAAAATGTGCTGATAATGCTCGAGTTTTCCATGGCCGTAATCCGCCCGGAGAGCATTTTCCTGAAGACGATAAACAGGGAATCGCCGATTACCGCACCAAACAGTACGACGGAGCCGAGAAGGCTACGGGACCCCCGAATTGTCAGATCAGCGTTCTTAGACAGATTGATTACAAGAATTCCCGCAACCGACAGGGCGATTGCCAAAATCTTGTTCCACCGTGTCTTTTCACCCATAGCGGCGAAGGAGATGAATCCAGTCACTGCAGGGGTAGTGCTCAGGATGATTCCGGCTTCTATGGCACCTGCATATTTCACTCCCAAGAGGATGAAAATACGGAACAGAAAAAGTCCGGTGAAGGCTTGCAGCAGTAGGATCGCTATATCCCACCCGGCCAGCCGAGACAGGGTTGAACGAACCTTTCCTTTTCCAAGAAGGATCAGGAAGTAGATCATTGCGGTCAGACCCATGGTGGATCCGGAAGCGAAAAAAAGGGGAAATATACGTATTACGATTTTTCCGAGTACGACATGAAAGGCAGTCAGCAGCATTGCTCCGCAAAGCTCGAAATACGGAATTATCGACAGATATTTCTTTTGTGCCACTGTTCTCCCGCCGCAAACTCGGCTGTATTGTCAGCCAAAATGGAATGTCTGTAAACTGTCGAAGTCGAGATTTGTCTCGATATTCACGTATTTGACTTTCTAACGTTTTTCAGGATAGTAATGGTCTGTAAAACTCAGGAGGAAAGGAATGAAGGCGATTGCGATCGTTGGCAGCCCGAGGGTTGATGGAAACACGGAAGCTCTAGTCAGACATGCCCTGAAAGCCCTGGAGGAGCAGGGCCTGTCAACCGAGCTCATTCCTCTGGCCAATCTAAGAATCGAACCCTGCATCGCCTGTGAAGCCTGTCGCAGCAAGGAGATTTGCTCGATCGACGATGATCTTTGGCCGATCTACGAAAAAATGAAAGCAGCCCAGGCGATCATCCTGGCTTCCCCTGTGTATTTTGGATCGGCTACATCCAACTTGAAAGCGCTGATGGATCGATCGGGGTACATTGCCATCTGGAACCACAGACCCTTCGACGGCAAGATAGGAGGACCAATCGTGGTGGGTGAACGGGAGGGGCATAACTTCACGATCGCACAAATTGCCTACTGGTTCTACTATATGGGCTGCATTGTTCCCGGCTCCACCGGTTGGAATGTCGCTTTCGGGCTCGACAGAGGGGAGGTACAACAGGACAAACAGGGATTGCAGACGGTCTATGAGTTCGGCAAGCGCGTGGCCAGGCTGGTTAAGATTCTGAACGAGCTGCCCATAGAGTAGGGATGGTGGAGGGTGAACTCACGGGAGCGGGTAGCAGCTTGTCTGGCTCATAGATCACCGGATCGAGTTCCGCTCAACGGTGAGTTTCGGCCGGAGGTGTGGGCAAAGTTAAAGCAGTACTTCGACTGCGACGAAGAAGAGCAGGTCCTGAATCGTCTGGGTACAGACTTCCGTGTTGTCGAGATGGGGCAATCGGGCCAATTTACGGCGGAAGCTGTTGAAACTCCGGAAGGCCCGATGATACCCTGCTCAGACGACACCTTCCGCACCGAGTGGGATGTTAGGCTCTGGTTTCACCCTCAAAGCAACTACTACGGGTATATATCTCATCCTCTGGAGGATGAGTCGAATTTGAGCAGCTACACTTCAAGCTGGAGCAGGTGCGTGCTTATGCTCGGATGGGTGTGGACATTATAAGCGTGGACGGGGACATTGCTATGAAGGACAATCTGATGATGTCTCCGGCGGTTTAGAGGAAATTCTTCAAGTCGAGAGAAGCCAAGCTGGTCGAGGAGGGAAAGAAGTGGGGGGTCAGGCTTTTTTTCTTTCATAGTGATGGCAATCTTATGCCGGTCCTGGCAGATCTCATAGAAATAGGGTTTACGATCATCGATCCGATTCAGCCTGAATGTATGGATCCCCTCGAGGTCAAGCGACTATACGGTGATAAAATCACTCTACACGGGACTATTTCCTGCCAGCGGACTCTGCCCTTCGGAATCTCCTCGCCGTGTATGATACAGCATGGGAAAGCAGTGGTAACGCTGAGGACTAAAATCGACCGTTCCGCCTTGGCGGCGGCTATCAATCGATCGGCTTTTCCCCCTCGTATTGGATCGACATCCAGATGTTGGTGCCAAATATTCATAGAAAAGGTGTTGAATTTTAATTTTTATGGTGATAATATGGTTGAGTTTTACGAAAAAATATAATCCGTTAAAATGTGTCGATGAACCGGGTTTTGAACCAAGCAGTTAGAGTCATGGTTGAATTCTTCAAAACGATCGACCGCGTTGTCCGCGTGATGGAGAGGGTCGTCCTGATGGCGGCCATCATTCTGTCCTCGATCATGCTCATCGCCGGTGTCTTTGCCCGTACCGTGGTCCAGCGCAGCTTTACCTTCACGGAAGAAGTCAGCGGCTTTTTCATAGTGTCGATGACCTTCATCGGTATCGCCTACGGCGCCCGGGTGGGAAGACATATCCGCATGTCGGCGATTTTCGATCTCGTGCCCGGTAAGATCAAGAAGATCATGATCCTGATCATCAACGCGGTTACCTCGGTGGTTTTGTTCATACTGACCTATTTTGCTGTCGGTTATTTTGAGAAGGTATATCGGATGAAAGTTCTTTCTCCGGCATTGAGATATCCACGGGCGATTTTGGTGGCCTTTGTGGTGATCGGTCTATTCCTCGGCGGGATAGAGTATCTGAAGAACTTCATTTTCAATCTGACAACCGAGGAAGTCTATATTTCTACAGAGAAGAAAGACATCGGTGGTGGTTAGCTCTGAGCGCTGAAGAGCTCGAGGTATCTAATGTTGATCATGATATTCGGTCTACTGCTGATTCTTCTCCTGCTCGGCTTTCCAATGATGATGCCCCTGACCATTACTTCATTTTATCTGCTTTTTACAAAGCTTCGATTCGTAAAACCGATTTTTTTTATACAGCAGTTCATCGGCAGCATCGAACCGTACGTTCTTCTGTGTATCCCGATGTTCATTTTCACTGCCGAGATTATGACGCGGGGAGAAAGCGGCGACCGTTTAGTCGATTTCGTGAAATCGATGATCGGCCACGTGAGTGGCGGACTGGCCATTACCACGGCGGTGGCCTGCACCTTGTTCGGGTCGATTTCCGGTTCCACCCAGGCTACTGTGGCCGCGATCGGCAAACCGATGCGAAGAAAGATGCTGCAGGCGGGTTACGGTGAATCCCGGATTCTAGGTTTGATCATCAACTCCAGCGACATTGCAGTTCTCATACCCCCCAGTTCGGTGATGGTCGTCTATGCGGTGGTTACGGGCACTTCGGTTGGGGAGCTGTTCATAGCCGGAATAGGACCCGGTCTGGTGGTTTGCTTATTGTTTTCGGTCTACAATTTCTTCGCCGCAAAAATAAATAAATTGCCGGTGGAACCTAAAGTTACCTGGCGCGAGCGGTGGCAAACCGCCAAAAACGCCTTATGGTCCTTTGGATTCCCGATCATCATCATCGGGGGCATTTACACCGGCATCTTTAGCCCCACCGAAGCGGCGGCGACCGCCGTACTGTACGCTTTGATCGTGGAGCTGTTTGTCTACAAGGCGGTGAAGATCAAAGATCTGCCGGAGATCGCCCTGTCTACAGGACTGGTAACCGCAGTGGTGTTTGCCCTGGTCGGGATCGGTGGGGCGTTCTCGGTCATGCTTTCCTACGCAAAAATACCTCAGATGATCAGCGCCGCCGCGTTGGGGGTGGATCCGTCCCAACTGAAAATTTTGATCGTGGTGAGCATCTTCTTCTTCGTGGGTTGCATGTTCGTGGATGGTTTAGTGGTGATATTGATAGTAACCCCCATTTTTTTCCCGATCGCCATGAAGGCCGGCATCGATCCGGTTTTATTGGGGGTGATTATAACCCTCCAGGTAGCCATCGGAACGGCGACGCCCCCCTTCGGATGTGACATTTTCACCGCGATCGCTGTATTCGATCAACCGTACCTCACCGTGGTAAGAAGAACGTGGCCTTACGTGCTCATCCTGGTATCGGTTGCGGTGCTCCTAATCTTTTTTCCGGAGGTTACGCTTTTGTTGCGGGATCTGGCGTTCGGCTACTGAACCGAACCGCAGGGCAAAGAAACGGTCCGGTTCCTGCGCCGGCGTGTATCAAACCAGTTAGAAAGGAGGTGAATCGTTTTTTTCGAGATGAAATTATCCCATGCCTGAGCCGTCGGCTATAGAGGCAGGGGGAAAAAACAAAATTCTTTGTTCGAGAAACGGAGGACCAACATGAGAGGAAAAACGATCATACTGTTCATGGCGATCCTGCTCCTTCTCCCGATCGGCGTATTTGCGGGGGGGAGTGCGGAGCCGAAAGAGACCGGGATGTACGAGTGGAAATTCGCCCACGAGGAGCCGGCCGGGGTGTATCAGGACGAGTACGCCAAGGAGTTCGCCCGGCGCATGGCGGAAAAGTCAGGAGGTAAAATAAAGATCGACGTGTTTCCCCTGGGAACGCTCGGTAGTGACCTCGATGTCTTCGAAGCCTGCACCGAGGGATCCATCGAGTTTGTGATCTCTTCCCCCGGAGTCGCGGCCACGATCGTACCGGAAGCGCAGTTTCTGCTCCTGCACTTTTTGTTCTCAGACGACATGGAGGCCAACAAAAAGGTCATCAGCAACAAGAAGAGTGTTGCCTTCCAAGGAATTACCGATGCCTATGCCCGAAAGAACGCCAAGGCGCTGGGCTACTGGTCCGAGGGATGGATGAGCTGGTCGTGCAACAAGGAAATACGGAAGGTCGAGGACTTCAAGGGAGTGAAGTTTCGCACGATGCGTTCGCCTCTTATCGTGGCCTCGTACCGGGCCTACGGAGCCAATCCCACACCCATGCCTTTCTCCGAGGTGTACAGCGGTCTTCAGCTGGGAATGATCGACGGACAGGAGAATCCGGACTACTACATCTATGCCAACAAGCTGTTCCAGGTTCAGGACTATATCATCGTTGCTCATCACTGCTTGTTTTTGAATGCTACCATTGTCAATCCGGATTTCTTCAACTCTTTACCTAAAGACATTCAGAACATGATCGTCGAAACTGTAAACGGCATGTACGAATGGGCGGAGAACTGGCAGGAGGAGTTCAATGCGGATGCCGTGGCCAAGATGAAGGCCGAAAAGCCGGACTTGAAGGTTATCGAGATCACCAAGGCGGAGCGACAGCGGTTTATGCAGGCCAGCGAGTCCGTTCGCGAGGACTACGTGAACCTGATTGATGACCACGAGCTGGCCAGAAAACTTCTCAACGCGATCATCAAGGAAGTCGCGGACGCCGAGAAATCTAAGTAGCAATCGGGGATATCGGTTCCCTCAAGGACGATTTGGGGCATTGGCCGGGTCAGGAAACTGGTCGAGGCCAATGCCCTTTTTAGGAACTGCACAGACTCTGGTCGGCAAGATTACGGGAATCGTTTTGGATGTTCACGTCGTGTTTTGCCCGGCTAGCGGACCGTGTGAAGTCGGATCGAGCGGGTAGGGAGGAAAGAATATGTCATCCGCTAATTTTGATGGACGGGAAGCGGCCCATCGCCGCGCCATGTACAAGGGGGTGGGCTATTCGGATGAAGATCTGCGCAGTCGGCCGCATATCGGGCTGGTCAATCCGGCCACCGACCTTTCCCCTGCCCACGCCCACTTGCGACAGGTCGCCGAATGGGTCAAAGCGGGGGTCTGGCAGGCGGGAGGCGTGCCCTTTGAATTCGGCGCACTTGCTACCTGCGGAAACATCCCGCTCGGTTTGGAAACTCTCAAGTACGAGCTGGTGATCCGGGATGTCATGGCTGCCTCGATCGAGATTGTTGCCAGGGAGCATCTTTTCGACGGCCTGGTGCTGCTTTCTTCCTGCGACAATCTGATTCCAGGGCAGTTGATGGCGGCTGCCCGCCTGGACATCCCGTCGATCCTCTTCACGGGCGGGCCGATGATGGCGGGCAGGCTGGAAGGCAGGGACATCACCAGTGCAGACGTCAGCGAGGCAGTGGTTGACCCCAGCTTTCCCGAACAGCAGCTTCGCCGTTTGGAAGACAATGCCTGCCCGGGCTACGGAGCCTGTCCGCTGATGGGGACAGCCAACACCATGCAGATCCTCAGCGAGGCCTTCGGTATGTCCCTCTCAGGGTCGTCCACCGTTCCGGCGGTTTCGAGCAAACGGTTCACCTGGGCCCAGAGGGTTGGCCGGTCCATCGTCGAACTGGTTCGTAGAGGATTGAAGCCGGCGCGCATACTAAGTCCCAACGCTTTCCGCAACGCCATTGCCGTGGATATGGCCATCGGGGGATCAACGAACGCGGTGCTGCACATCCTGAGCATAGCGAGAGAGCTGGGGATCGAGGTGGAACTGGACCTGTTCGACGAAATCAGCCGGATTGTCCCTTGTCTGGTTTCCGTGGTTCCCAACGGTAAATATTCCGTGATCGATTTTCATAACGCGGGGGGAGTGCCGGCTCTTCTGGCTGAAATCAGACAGCACCTGGACTTATCCTGTTTCACGGTCGACGGATTAACCCTAGAGGATTGCATCGCCTCGGCCAGCGTGCTGGACCGGAAGGTAATAGCCACTCTGGACGATCCGGTCTACTCGGAGGGAGGGCTGGCCGTCTTGAGGGGTAATCTTGCCCCGCACGGAGCAATAGTAAGGCCCACTTCAGTAAAGCCGGAAATGCGGGTCTTTGAGGGTCTCGCCCGGGTTTTCGAAAGCGACCAGGAGGGCCTGCGCGCCGTCCAGGACGGACGAATCAAACCCGGGGATGTGATGGTGATCCGATATGAGGGTCCCAGAGGAGCTCCCGGAATGAAGGAAGTCATGCTATCAACGGATATTCTATATCAAACCGGGCTGGACAATTCGGTGGGATTGATCACCGACGGTAGATTCTCCGGATTTAATCGAGGGGCCATCGTGGGACATGTATCGCCGGAGGCAGCTGCGGGTGGAGCAATAGCCGTGGTGAAGGACGGGGATCGCATCAAAGTGGATATTCCTAACCGCGGGCTGGAACTCGGCGTCTCGGAACAGGAGCTTGGTAGAAGACTCGAACAGTGGTCTCCTCCTCCGGCAAAATGCACAAGCGGCATTCTCGCTGCCTATGCCCTCCTTGCTGAGCCGGCACACGAAGGGGCGGCGTTTCGCGCCCGCTATGAAAATGGTGAGATTTCGCGTCTAAGTAGATAGATCAAGGATGGAAACTCGATAGAGGGAATTCAGCCTTCAGGCCGGGACGCGGCAACAATAAAATCGAATACAATTCTCGCCGCTGCCGAAGCTGTGCTTTCCCCCTGATCTGTCAGGGGATTTACCTCGACGATGTCCATCACGTCCACGAAGGGCGCCACTTGCCGTATGAAATGAAGCAGCTGAAAGGAATTGATGCCTCCGGTTTCATGGGCGCCGGAGCCCGGAGCATAGGCCGAGTCCAGGACGTCGATATCCACGGTCAGGTAGACTCCGGTGGTCTGTCTGCCGGCGACTTCGAGGGTTCGGCAAGCCGTTTCCTCAATACCCTCTGTATGGAAGATTTCGGGAGTAAGCATCGTTATCCCGTGATCGTGAATGAAGGTAAAGTGTTCCGGGTAGTTGTAACCTCTAACCCCTACTTGCACGACATTTTCCCCGTCCACTCTTGGTAGCTCGAGGGCGCGGCGGATCTCACTGCTTCCAGAATATCGGCCTTGAGTCCCGGACTCGTCGAGCAGATCGAGGTGCGCATCCAATTGAATAATTCCCATCGGTCCCTCGACTCGATCGTGAAAAGCTTGAATCCCGGGCCAAGAGACCGAGTGATCTCCGCCTAGAATGATCGGCGTCCAACCGGCGGCGAGCACAGTGTCGATACCCTGTTTTATCTCTCGAAGGGTCTGTTCATGATTGTAGCGGCTTAGCGGCAGATCGCCCCAATCCTTGATTTCGATTTCCGTCATGTCGATTAGTCGATTTCCGTCGACGTCGAAAATTTTATTGTCTTGGATCCGGTTTAGGATCCACCGCAGAGATTTTCTGATGCTTTCGGGAGCATAGCGAGCGCCGGGCCAGCCGAGGGATGCCGAACTATCGTACCCGACCCCTACGATAGCAAATCGAGTTTTTTTCAGCCGCCGCATAGTTCAGATCCACTTTTCGTAGGATTTAACAACGATCAAGCTCTCCGTGGACAGGATATTCTTGATATCGGAGATCTGTTCACTTATGAAATGCATAATCTGGTCCGGGGCTAGATACACTTCCAGAATGATATCAAACCGCCCGGTCACCATGGATACCGATTTTACCTCCGGGATTTCTGCCAGCTTCTTGCCGATCTTCTCCCACTCCTTGTGCAGAGTTACCTTGACCAGAATAAAAATGAGTAATTTGTCCTGGCGAATATTGGGGTTGGTGAGGCCTTTGATTCGAAGAAAGTTGCAATTCAGCAGTTTGTGGATGCGGTTACGGACGGTTCCTTCTGAAAGGGAGAGTCTTTTCGCAATCTCGTTGTTCGGAATCCGGCCGTTTTCTTCAAGGCAGCGTATGATCTGAATATCAACGTTGTCTATCTTCATCAAATATCTCCTAGACTATTGTAACATGTAATTTCGTAATATTACAAAGAAAAAATATTTTTATTGTCAATTACTTTGCCTTATATTTCATTTTGCTCTAATCTCCTTGACATACTCGAATTTCTTGATAAAATCGTGACCAGAATCTCTTATACGATTCAGGCGACAGGGGAGAAGGCATATGTTTCCCGAGGCAAGGATATTGCGGATCGATCTGACCCAAGGAACTTTGAAAAAGGATTCCCTTCCTGCAGAGGCATACCGGAGGTATCCGGGAGGATCGGCGCTGGCATGTTATTTCCTGTTAAAGGAAATGAAAACCGGCGTCGACCCATTGTCTGCGGAAAATATGCTGATTTTTGCCGTCTCACCTCTCACCGGATTTCCGATCAGCGGGCAGAGCCGGATGGTTGTGGCTGCGAAGAGTCCGCTAACCCAGGCGATCGGAGACAGTCAGGGGGGAGGATATTTTCCCAAAGACCTTGCCTGCAATGGGTGGGACGCACTGATCTTTTCCGGAAAGGCGCCCGAGCCGGTATACCTGTACATCGACGGAAAGCGTGCAGAACTTCGTACTGCCGGTCGCCTCTGGGGTAAGACCACCGGGGAAACTGAGGACCTCATCCGAGAAGAATTGGGTACGGAGGACGTAGAGATCGCCCAGATCGGACCGGCCGGCGAAAACATGGTGAGGTTTGCCTGTGTGCTGAATATGTGTAACAGAGCCAACGGGCGTACCGGGATGGGAGCCGTCATGGGTTCCAAGAATCTGAAAGCAGTGGTGGTGAAACGAACCGACGCCAAAAAGCCCATCGATCCCGAGTTATTTAAGACCCTGACGGCCAATTTCAAAAAGAGGCTGGATGCCAATCCCGCGGTAACAGCGTTCCATGTCGACGGTACCGGTTGCGAATTGAAGATCTACAACGATCTCGGTTTTCTACCTGCACGAAACATCTCTACCGGCTATTTCCCCCAGGGGGCGGAAAGCCTCGATGGCGCAACCATGACTCGTACGATCCTGAAGAAACGGGATACCTGCTTTGGATGCGGGGTCAGGTGCAAGCGGGTAGTGGAGCTGCCGGGTCGGGTAGATTCACGGTACGGCGGGCCGGAGTATGAAACCGTGGCGGCTTTAGGCAGCTACTGCGGTGTGTCCTCGCTGGAGAACACCGCGGTATCCAATCAACTCTGCAATATGTACGGGCTCGACACGATATCCTGTGGTGCCACAATCGCCTTCGCGATGGAATGCTATGAGAAGGGGATAATCAGTGAAAAGGAAACCCACGGTATCCCGCTGTCGTTTGGAAACGGAGATGCGGTGAATGCCCTGATCACACAGATCGCCAAACGTCAGGGGATCGGTGACGCCCTGGCGGAGGGCAGCGAGCGGGCGGCTAAAATATTCGGAAAGGGAGCCGAGGAATTGGTGATGACCGCTAAAGGCCAGGAAATTCCAGCTCACATGCCACAATACAAACCGGCGCTCGGAATTCTCTATGCCGTGAATCCCTTTGGCGCCGATCATGAATCCTGCGAGCACGATCCGGTGCTGACGCTTCCAGAGGACAGCCTGGAGCGCAGGAGGCTTGGACTGCTCGGATTGCTGCGCGAGGATGAAGATACATACACATTGGATCAGGAGAAGGTGCTGTTCGCCTGGAGAACTCAGCAGTTCTACTCGCTGACCGACGTTCTGTGCGTCTGCCAGTTCTGTTGGGGACCTGCCTGGGCGCTGTACGGGCCCGATGATCTCGTCAAATTCTGCCGGGCCAGCATCGGTTGGGAAACCTCGGTCTATGAGCTGATGAAAATCGGGGAACGAAGAATCAATCTAATGAAAGCGTTCAATGCCAGAGAAGGATTCAGCCGGAAAGATGACCGTTTACCGGGGAGATTCTTCGAACCGCTTCCCGAGGGCCCGGCTAAAGGAAGACATTTGGATAAAGAGCAGTATCGCACGGCGCTTGATCTGTACTATCAGATGGCCGGTTGGGATCCGGCGACGGGCAATCCCCGCGAAGGTACACTGCGTGAGCTTTCCCTCGAGTGGCTCATTTGAGAACGAAGCTGATGCTTAAGCAAGTCCTGCAGATTACATGGCTGCATAACACGATTAAAATAAGTCGGAGGTAGCAAGGATGAAACTTTCAAAAGAGACCGAAAAGCTTCTCATGGCCGTTCCCAAACCCGGGAATTGGGTGCCCGACAAATACGACGTAGGCCTCAAGGATATCATGGTTGATTGGAAGGAAGCTGACAGCGCGGATGTCGGACTTGTAGGAGTTCCTTTCGACACCGCCGTCATGGGCAGGCGGGGTTGCCGATTTGGCCCGGAGGGAGTGCGCAGCGCGCTGGTGTTTTCGAATGTGTACGAGCCGGGGCTCGACGTCGACCTTTCTACAGGCTTTTCGCTGACGGATTTCGGCAACGTCGACGTGTTGCATACGGAGGTTCTGGGAACGCACGGGCGCATCGAGAAAGTCGTCACCGACATCTACGGAACTGGGGTTATCCCGGTCATCATCGGCGGAGACCATTCCATAGCGTACCCGGATATAAAATCGCTGATCAATAACGTAGATGGAAATATCGGGGTTATTAATATCGACGGACATATGGACGTCCGTATTTCTCATCACGGTGAAGTTTCGAGCGGAACGCCTTTCCGACGATTGATGGAAGAACCGAAACGCCCGTTGCTGCCCAAGAACTTTGTCGAAATCGGTATTAACGGCTGGCTGAACTCGGGTTTTTATCGTGAATACTGTCGAAAGCAGGGAATCCGTATTATTCCAGCCAGGGAGATCCATCAACGCGGTATTGAAGACGTGGTCGAAGAAGCGCTGAACATCGTTACCGACGGAGCCAAAGCGATTTTCTTGAGCCTGGATATTGATGGTCTTGATATCAGTGTGGCCCCGGGAACGAACGCTCCGAACCCCGGGGGCCTGACTGCCTATCAGGCCCTTGAAGCGGTATGGCAAATCGGGCAGCACCCTCTTTGCAGGGGGTTTGACCTACTGGAGGTCGCGCCGCCTCTGGACTTCGGCAGTTTGACGTCTCTGATGGGTGCGGCTCTCATTCTTAACTTCATGGGAGCGGTCAAGAAGCGGAAGGAAACGGCGGGGAAGCAAGAAAAATAAGATTGCTGAAGTTTTGCCGGAGGAGGAGAGATATTGTCGAAATCGTAGCATTTAATTCTGTAAATTGTGATATATGATTTTTTTAGTTGACAACGCGGATAATTCGTAATACGCTATCACAAAATTTTTTTGTTAAGGGGGAAGCTATGTCAGAAATTTTTTTACGTAAAGCAAGCGGTCTGGTAAGGGATGTCAAGGCCGGCGATGTCATGTTTTTCAACACCGGTGGCATCAACGCAGGTATCGGACTGGCCTTCATTTTCCTTCTCGGTCCGGCGTTCTATCCGGGGGCGAACCACAACATTGCCTTGATCATCTGTTGGGCTTTCGCCGTAATCCAAACACTCACTTGGCTGTTTTTCACAGTGACCATGCCCAGATCCGGAGGTGAGTATCTGTTCATCAGCCGATCGCTTCATCCGACAATCGGTTTTGCCATGTCATTTAGCTACGTGCTGATGATGTTGTTCTACTCCGCCTTCGCCGCCGCTCAGTTCGCCACAATGGGTCTTTCATCCGTATTTCAGTCCTTTTCCGTCAAATTGGGCATTCCGGGTTTATTGAACGCCGCCGCCTTCGTCGAAACTTCGATCGGTGGATTCGTGATTGGTGTTGCCGTGCTGGTGCTCTTCGGCTTCATCCTAATCCAACGGATGCGGGTGCTCTTGCGAGTCCAATTCATTACTTTCCTTGTTGCCATAATCGGTGTATTGGCGGTGATCGTCGTTCTGATTGCCAATTCGCGGGAATCATTTATCGAAGCTTTCAACGTTTACGCCGCTCCTTTTATCAAGGATGCGAATCCCTATCAGTACGTAATCGAAACGGCCAAAGCCGAAGGATATGTCTATCAGAACGCAATGAGCTGGGCCTCCACCTGGAAATCGATCGTGTGGCCGTTTTTCGCCCTCGCCTTTTGCGCTCAGTCCGCCTCCTTTGCCGGAGAGATAAGAAAAGTTGGTAAAAGCCAGCTGATCGGTACGACCGGCGCTGTTACCCTTGCCGCGCTGTTGATGTTGGTAGTTATAGCGCTGTCGAATAGAGTAATTGGCTGGGAGTTCATCGGCGCCATCAGCTACCTGCCCGAAGGAGTCGGACCCGCGACGCCCTGGTTTCATTTTCTGACCGTATTGGTTACTAGAAGTCCCATTCTTTGGGTGCTGATCCTCGTGGGATGGATGGCCTGGACCTACTACTGGGTACCGGTAAACATGCTGTACGTTACCCGCACGGTTTTTGCCTGGTCATTTGACCGGATTGCTCCCGCCGGACTCGGAAAGGTTCACGAAAAATATCATACGCCGGTGAACACCGTTATCTGGGGAACGGTGCTGTGCATCTTCTTCCTGGTATTGATACAGCTGACTCCCTATTTTCAGACCCTGCAAGGGATCGTTACCATGACCATGACCTTCGCCATCGTGGGGATTTCGGCGATGGTTTTTCCTTTCTCGAAAAGGGAATTGTTTGCCCGTTCGCCGGTTAACTACAAGTTCCTCGGTATTCCGGTGATGAGCATACTGGGATTCATCACTGCCTGCTTCATGTCCTTTGTCGTGTACCGACTGCTTGCCGATCCCATAGTCGGCGCCAACTCCTGGCAGTCACTAGTGTTCGTTTTCGGGCAGATCGTACTGGGATTTATTTTGTTTTTCATCGCCAAGATCTACAGGCAAAAAAAAGATGGGATAGACATCATGATGGCCTATCGGGAAATCCCATCAGAGTGAGTTAGATTGATGCTACGTTTGCGCGGATCTTCCCCCGGGAGGATCCGCGTGTTTTTGTACACGCAATTTGACAATAGGAAATATCAGGGGAAGGACAGCAGTGTACCGGATGCAACCGTTAAAAATCTTTTTTGCAACTGACATTCACGGCTCGGAAACGTGCTTTATGAAGTTCGTAAACGCGGGCAAGTTCTACAAAGCGGATATTCTCATCATGGGAGGTGACATCACCGGGAAAATGCTTATCCCGATTGTGCCATCGGGCAGCGGGAAATACAGCCTGCAATTTCTTGGGAAGCAAATGAGCGTCACTGGAGAACAGCTACCTTCCCTGGACAAGCAAATCCGCCAGACCGGTTATTATCCGTATCCCTCCTCAGAGGAAGAGGTGGCAAAGATGAAGAGCGACCCCGACTATGTGGAGAAAGTCTTTTCCCGTGTTATGTATGAAGGCCTGGCGCGCTGGCTTTCGATCGCTGAAGAGCGGTTGAAGGGGACAGGAATTCGCTGTTTCATCACACCGGGCAATGACGATCAGCTGGCCATAGATAGAGCCCTTGAAGAAAACGACTATATAATAAATCCGGAAGGTTCGGTCGTTCAGCTCGGCGACGAGTACGAGATGGCCAGTACCGGTTACGGCAATATTACGCCCTGGAATTGTCCCCGAGACATCCCAGAGGAAGAACTGGCCGGGAAGATAGAGGTGATGACGACACAGGTTAAGAACATGGAAACGTGTATCTTCAATTTCCATTGTCCGCCTTTTGATTCTACCATAGATGTGGCACCGAGACTTGACAGCACATTGAGGCCGGTTGTAGGTCCCAGCGGCACACCCTACATGGATCCGGTTGGCAGTACGGCAGTACGCGAGGCGATTGAAAAACATCAGCCGCTCTTGGGTCTTCACGGCCACATCCATGAATCGAGGGGTTTCGCCAAAATAGGGCGGACCCAATGTGTGAACCCGGGCAGTGAATATTCTGAAGGATATCTTAGAGGGGCTCTGATTACCCTGAAAAAGGGGAAAGTGGCATCCTTGCAGTTGACAGCCGGATGAGATGGACCAATGGAAAGTATCAACGCATCGAATGAACAGATCATTTCAGTAGGGCTCGATCTAGTCGATAAGGCGCAAAAGGCCGGATGGTCTCTCCGGCTGCTCGGAGCGGTTGCCATTCGAATGCACTGCGTGAAAAACCGCTCGCTTTTCGACCGGGCTGATAGACCCATCACGGATCTGGATGTCATCACCTACAGTCAACATAAAAATACAATCCAGAGTTTTATGGAGCGGGAGAACTATGTCGGCGATAAATATATCAACAGTATCTATGGCGAGACAAGACAAATCTACCAACATCCGGCTATTGAAGGATTGAAGGTCGATATTTTTTTTGATGCGCTTCGATTCTGTCACGTCGTACCGTTTAAGAACAGATTGGAGCTTGACTATCCCACGATTACCATGACCGACGCTCTACTGGAAAAAATGCAGATCGTCAAGATCAATGCCAAAGATCTGAAGGACACTATAATCATGTTTCTGGAGCACGACGTATCGACTCCCTTCGAGAGGGAAAGTATAGACAGCTCGTATCTGTCCGGCCTTCTTGGATCGGACTGGGGATTTTACTACACGGTAACGGAAAACCTGAACAAAGTGATCGCCTATATGCACGAGCAAACGTTTGTGAACGAACAGCAGAAGGACCTTGTCGAAGTAAGGGTGAACAAGCTGCTCGCCATATTGGAGGAAGCTCCTAAGAGCGTCAAATGGCGACTTCGATCGAAAATAGGTACCAAAGTGAAATGGTACACCGATGTTGAAGAGACAGGTGACATTTTCTAGATGAATCTTTGAGAAAGGATGCCGGAATTGAAGAACACTTTATACCAATTCAGCTTTCCGATTGAGGTCGTATACGGGGTAGACTCACTGGAGAAAATCACCCAAGTGGTGGAACGAGTGAGCGCCCGGCGGATATTCGTTGTGACGGACAAAGGTGTTGTTGAGGCCGGAATCACCGACCGAGTTGCCTCGATCTTGAACAACAAGAGGTATGAAATTGAGACCTTCGATTCCGTGGAAGCCAATCCCCGGGACACGACCGTGATGAAAGGGGTGGATGAGATCAAAAAATTCCTTCCTGATGTAGTGTTGGGCGTCGGGGGAGGAAGCTCGATGGACACTGCCAAGGCAATACGCGCAGTAGCACAGAGCGGCGGTATCATCAACCAATATGAAGGTTTTGACAGGTTCGGCATTACCCCCGACGTGCCCCTCATCGCCGTACCGACGACTGCGGGCACCGGCAGCGAAATGGGCGGTTGGGCGGTAATCACCGATAGCAAACGAAAGTTCAAGATGGGATTTGGAGACACGACTGCCTTGGCTCCGACAGTATCAATCGTCGATCCGAAACTGACGATGAGTCTGCCTCCACAAATGACCGCTGCTAGTGGAATGGACGCATTTGCCCATGCAGTGGAAGTATATGTCAGCACCGCATCATCCCCAATCACCGACGCTCTGGCCTTGAGGGCAATCGAGCTGATTTCAACGAGTCTGAAAACCGCGTGGAGCAACGGGAAAGATCTGGATGCCCGGGAGAAGGTCATGTATGGCAGCATGATCGCCGGTATGGCGATGAGCAATGCCGACTGTGGAGCGATCCACGCAGTCGCTGAGGTGGTCGGAGGGCTGTACGACATCGGGCACGGATTGAGCATAGCTTCCTTTACACCTCACGTTATGAAGCACAACTGCGACTCGGTTATCGATAAAATGAGGAACATCGCCCGCGCCATGGGAGTGAAAGTGGAAGGAATGCCCCTGGCTGAGGCCGCGCACTACGCCTGGCGCCAGTCCGCTGAACTGGCCTCCGGGCTTGGAATACCGAGACCATCGGAGTTGCGGATCGAAAAGTCCAGGATAAGGGAAATAGCTGCTCTTTGTACCCAGAACATGTCATCCGGAGGCAATCCCAAACCTATGAAGGAGGGGGATTACGAACGATTGTTGAACGATTCTTTGTCTGAACAGCTATGGTGAACCCTCGAGGATTTTACCTCCCATCTGTGTCCTCTGAAATCGTTCGGTAAATCTCTCTTATCGCTGTTTCGAGATCCTTGTTGTCAACAACCAGGGTAGCGCAGAGCTCCGAGGTTCCTGCTTCCACCAGACGCAGGTTCACCATCCGTTTTGCCAGAGCTTCTGTGATTTTATTGATCACCCCGATCCGGTCAGCCAGTCCCTCCCCGACAACGGTAACAACGGCGAGGTCTTGTATTACCTTGACAGACTGCGTATTCAGGCTGCTACGTACGGCATCAAGCACATTCTGGACCTGCGTCTTCAATTGTTGTTCTTCCCAAAGTGCGGCCACGCTGTCCGGACCTGTGAGTAGCTGGTATACCTTTACGCCGAGTTTTTCGAGGAACTCCGAGAGTTCTCCCAGAGCGTCTATTTTCGTGTGCGTGTGGTGTTTTTCTGCGAGAATTAAGGTGTGACCTCTCTTCCCGGCTATGCCCGTTATCGTACCTTTTTCACGTTTCCGCTCAGGTACAACCAGCGTGCCGGGGTCAGAAGGTCTGTTGGTATTGCGAATGTTGATAGGGATTCCTAGCGGAAGAACCGGATAGATCGATTCGTTATGCAATACATTCGCGCCCCTGAGCGACAGAGCCCTCATCTCTCTATAGGTGATCGTCCGTATTGATCGTGCTTCGGGAACAATACGCGGATCCGTCGCCAGACAGCCGGATACATCGGTCCAGTTCTCGTACAACTGCGCCTGTATAGCCCTGGAAACGATCGCCCCTGTTATGTCGGATCCCCCTCTTGAGAAAGTCCTGATCTGCCCGTTGACATCCCGGCCGTAGAAACCCGGAATCACGTACAATCCTGCTTTCTGCAGCTTCTGATTCAATATGGCGTAAGATGATTCGGCGACCTGCCCGTCTTCCCGGATTGTTATTGCATCTTCTGTTTCAACGAACGTAGCCCGGAGATACGCTGCGATCATTCGAGCAGCAAGATATTCTCCGCGGGAAGCTATATAATCCCTGCTGACCCCCTCGCGAAAGTGCTGCTCTATTTTTTCCAACAGGCTTTCCGCTACGTTCGGAAGCGTTTTCCCCAGGTCAGAGGCGATTTCGAGATAGCGCGACCTAACCGATGACCAAATAGAAGAGAATTCACTCCCTTGGAAGGATAGATCATGGCACCGATACAATAAATCCGTTATCTTTTCATCTGAACGATTGCGCTTGCCGGGAGCTGAAACAACGATGTATCGTCGTCGTGAATCCGAGCGGATGATTTTTTCAATTTTTCGTATCTGATTCGCATCCGCGACGGAAGTGCCTCCAAACTTGCAGACGAACGCTTCCATTTTCTTTTCCTCGTAGTCGGATTACGATCCGCCCCGCTCCAGCACGGTGCCGAAACCGCGAACTCGCACACTCCCCAAGCCTGCCAAGCGGAGACATTCCCAGAATGAAGTCTGTATCGCTGATACCACCGGCTTGCCGATGTTTGTCTCAAGCGGGTCCAGAATACCGATTGTTTGCAGATTCGTGCAGCTGATAAAAACGCCATCGGCGCTTTTTAAATCGAGCTGTTTGACCAGCTTGTAGACTGTCTCCAAGGATGTGTAGCCGATGCGATGGTCGTCGTCAATGCCCAAAACCTTTAAATCGATCACTTCGAAGCCACTAGCGGTAGATAAAACGTGAGCTCTCCCATTGACTTCATCGATATACGGAGTGACTATCGCGACGCATTTGATATTTTGTTGTCGAAGCGCATTCACGGAGCTGGTGGAAGTAGTTGTGACCGGGACCCCGTTCGAAAATTTCTGCATTCTCTTGATCAATGCTCCGTCCGAGTCCAGCCCCTTGATAAAACTCGCACTTGTACCACCGAAGATGATCACGTCTATTGTTCTGTCCCAGAAATACACTCATACAGACGGCTGATCTTCTCGAGGATTGACTCTGCAGTCGCCTGCCACGCAAACGGTCCGCAGGTCTCGTTGTAGGCGCTCACAAATTGAAGGATAGCTGCCGATGGGGCTGGATCCCAAAGATGTTCCATACCCACTGCACCGTGAACTTCGAGATTCCGATCTACTTGGCCATCGTTCGGTAACTCCATTGAATTCTATCTTCGGGTTTCGTCTTTAGCGTTTTATGGATCAGCGCCGCCAACCGTTCATCCTCAATGCTCCGAGCCCGCCCCGTGCGCAGCTCGTCGTACAACCCTTCGATCCCCTGTTCCACGAAGCGTTTACGCCATTTGCCTACGGTCTCCCGGCTTGCGGACAGCTGTTCGGCGATCTGGATGTTCTGCATTCCTTGGGCTGCTTTGAGAAAAATCTTGGCCCGTTCCACCTGCGCATGGGGTAAGCTGCCTGATGAGGCGAAAGACTCCAGCTGTTGTTTTTGTTCATCCGTCAAGACTACCGATCGGGCTATATTCCTGGCTGCCATGTTAGTCCCGCCTTTGCATATGACAGCCTGGAGTATATCACAATCCTATCTCTGTGTACGCTATTTAAGGGACACTATAGTAAAACGGGTTATTTCGCCCGGTGGGTCAGTTTGACCCGGCTGGTTCGTCAAATCCGCCTGATCGCCCCAGAGTGCTCTTCATCTCTGCGAACAGCCGAATCGCATCTTCGCTGCTGACCTGCTCATCTTCCCGGTGATGCTCGATCAGCTCAGGGGGTAGCTCATCGAGAAAAGGAGAGGGTTCGGCCTCCTCCGGCCGGCCCCGGCGACGGCGGTTTCTGCAGGAGCTCAGGAACAGACGCTGTTTAGCCCGGGTGATGGCCACATAGAACAGGCGGCGTTCCTCCTCTAAATTATGCACCCCCTCTTCGACGGAGCGGGCGTGGGGGAGCAGTCCCTTCTCGAGCCCGGCCAGAAATACGGTGTCGAACTCCAATCCCTTGGCCGCGTGGATGGTCATCAGATTGACCCGCTCCCTGCCGGCGATATCCTCCAGGTTGTCCCTGGAAACCAGGGTGACTCGGTTCAAGTATTCGTAAAGATTCGGATCCAGGTTGTCCGGATCCTCCTCGTAGCTGGAGATCGAATCCATCAACCCTTCGACGTTTCCGTATTTCCAGCGGGCTACCTCAGGTCGGGAATGTTCCTGCACCAGGTAGCTCCAGTAGTCGAGTTCCTCCACAAGCGCCCCGAGGGTCGATGCCAGCTGGCCCTTCTTGAAAAACCGCGATCGAAACGATTCGATCAACTCGATGAACTCGCCAAGCAGCTCCGGCGCTTTTTCGGGCAGGGAAGCTGCCCCGGTGGCCGGCACCCCTGTGGCCGGCGCCCCTGTGGCCAGGCTCCCGGCGATCTCCGTGCCCGAGGCCGCCGATGCCGGCAAAGCAGGGGCTGCCTGCAGGACGTTGAGGGCGGAGTACAGGGAACAGCTGCGCTCCCGGGCCGTAGCCACGATCGCTTCCAGCGTTTTTTTCCCGACTCCCCTGCGGGGGGTGTTGATGATGCGCAGAAGATTCATGTCGTCGTCGGGGTTGGCGACCACCTTCAGGTAGGCCAGGATATCCTTGACCTCCTTACGCTGGAAGAAGCTCATTCCGCCGGACACCTGATAGAGAAGATTTTGGCGAACGAAAGCCTCTTCGATCGCCCGGGTTTGACCGTTGGTGCGCACCAGCACGCCGAACTGATCCAGAGGCAAACGCTCCTTTAAAGCCAGACTGCGGATTTGCTCGGCGATGAACTCCCCCTCCCGCTGCTCGTTCTCGGGGGTTACCAGAACCACCGAGTTTCCCTCGGCTAAACCCGACCAGAGACTTTTACCTTTGCGGTTCTTGTTGTGAAGGATCACCCGGTTGGCCGCCAGCAGGATTTTGCGGGTAGACCTGTAGTTCTGCTCGAGTTTGATCTCCTGGTAGGAGGGAAAGTCCCTCTCGAATTGGAGGATATTCTCGAAATGAGCGCCTCTCCACGAATAGATCGACTGGTCGTCGTCGCCGACAATGCAGAGATTGCCTGAAGGCCCCGCCAGCAGCCTGATCAGACGGTACTGCTGGGCCGAAGTGTCCTGGAACTCATCGACCATGAAGTAGCTGAACCTCTTCTGCAGAGCTGATCGAACCTCGGGGTAACTCTCCAGGAGTCGGACAGGCAGACGGATCAGGTCGTCGAAGTCGACGGCGTTGAACAGTTTCAGCCGGTTCTGGTACTCCTCGAAGAGAGGGCGAAGATGGTTCGTTTCCTCCTGCCAATCCGCGGTCTTGCTCTTCAGCCTGGAAAACAGACCGGCGACCCGGTAGGTATCAAAACCCTCATCTCCCCGCCGGAGTAGACCCTGGTCCCGGGCGATCTCTCTGATCAGGGCTTGTTTGTCCGTCTGGTCGTAGATGCTGATGTTCCGGCGATAATCCAGCCTGTTACCGTGCTCCCGCAGCACCCGAGCACCGAAGGCGTGAAATGTCGACACCGTCAGATTCTGCAGCTTCTGAGCGCACAGCTCCCGCACTCGTCCGGCCATCTCCTGAGCCGCCTTGTTGGTGAAGGTCACGGCCAGAATGGCGGACTGAGGCACTCCCTGACCGAGCATGTAGGCGATGCGGTGGGTGATGACCCGGGTTTTCCCGGAGCCGGCCCCGGCAAGGATCAGCAGCGGCCCTTCGATGCTCCTGACGGCATGCAGCTGCTGCGGGTTGAGAGATTCGGTTAACCGGGACATCTACCTGAAGGACATCTACTTGAGGAAGAAATAGAGGGCTTTGATTCCGAGGGTATACACGACGGCAACGATGATTCCGGCGATAATCACGCCACCAAGCACGGCCAGGATCGTTTTGCGCCGGTCCATGCCCAGGATCCAGGCACCGAGGGTCCCCGTATAGGCGCCGGTGATGGGAAGGGGGATGGCCACGAAGAGGATCAGTCCTGCATACCCGTACTTCTCAACCTTTGCATGTACCTTGCGGCGGGATCGTTCCACGACGCGCTCAAAAAGCCTGCGGTACGGCCGCCAGCGCTCCAACACCTTGTGCAGGCTGGAGAGGAACAGGTAGACCAGGGGCGCAACCAGGGCGTTGGCGCCCACACAGATCAGGTAGGCGACCGGCAGAGGAACGTCCTTGGACAGGGCGAAGGGCAGACCTCCCCTCAGCTCGGAGATCGGCAGCAAACAGAGTGCAAGGGTTACCAGGAGCGTACGCAGACTCATACGGCCACACCCCTCCCGGACTCCCGCTGTCTGCGTGCTAACCGACTTTGACGGCCTTGCTGCTCTCCCACAGGCCGTGGATATTGCAGAAACTCAGACCGTACAGGGTGCCTGAGGCTTTCAGGGTCAGCGTCGCGCTGACCGCCGGCTCCGTGAAGGCCGGACCCTCATTCGCGCCCTTGACGGACTCACCATGGGCGCTGAACTCGCAGTTGGCCAACTGATAGCTGAATTTATCATCATCCGGTTTGAAGAACACCTGGATCCAACGGATGTGGTGCTCCGTAGTGTTGGGGTGGGCGATCTCTTTGCCCACGGACACGGTCACCTGAAACTTCTCCCCCGCCTTTACGGTGTCGGGACATTCAATAACCGGAGAATGCTTCTCCTGCTTCCAATCGGCGCTTTGAACCTGATCGCCAAGTTTGGCCATTTGGCACCTCCTTTTAGTTGGGTTTCGGCCAAGGATACCATTGAAAGGGAGGAATGTAAATAAGACTATATAGGTAATATAGGATACCTCAACACCGCTCTTGCAGCTGCCTGGTGGAACTGCTACAATCCAAGCCGAAACCCATGCACAGCAGCATCCGATCCCGTACCAAAGCACCGATTCGTCGTATTTCCTGGGGAAATCGAGTGCTGGATTTTAAAAAGCGCCCCTATGTGATGGGAATCCTGAACCGTACCCCCGATTCCTTCTACCCGGGATCCCGGGTACCGGAGATCGATCAGGCGGTACAGAAGGCTCTGGCCATGATCCAGGCCGGTGCGGACATCCTGGATGTGGGAGGTGAGTCGACAAGGCCGGGATCCGATGCGGTGGAGGCGACGGAGGAGATCGGGCGGGTTGTTCCGGTTATCCGAAAAATCCGGGAACATTCGCAGGTGCTCATCTCGATCGATACCCGCAAAGTCGAGGTTGCGGAGCAGGCTCTGGCCGCAGGCGCCGATCTGGTCAACGACGTTTCGGCTCTTCGGGGCGGCCGGGCTCTGGCGGAGTGCATCGCCGACCGGGACGTTCCGGTGGTGCTGATGCACATGCGGGGAGAGCCGAAGAATATGCAGGAAAACCCCCACTACGAGGACGCGATCACCGAAATCGCGGAGGAACTGGCCGGCTCCATCGATTTCGCCCGTTCCTGCGGGATCCGGGAGGATCGGATCATCATCGATCCGGGCATTGGCTTCGGCAAGCGCCTTCAGGACAACCTGGCGATCCTCCGCGATCTTGGAGCCCTGCACTCCCTCGGCTACCCGGTACTGATCGGGCTGTCCCGCAAATCCTTCATCGGCACGCTGCTCGACAAACCCGTGGATCAGCGGCTGATCGGTACCGTGGCGGCCCATATGCTGGCCCTGATGAACGGAGCGGACATTCTCCGAGTCCACGATGTCGAAGAGGCGGTGGACACCGTCAAGATCTTCGATGCGGTTCGGAGCACCGCGGTTCGGCGGCCAGCGATTCGGGGATAGGCATGGATTGGTTCGCCGGACACTGGTTCGTGCGGGACTACATCGTCCCGATCCTCGACATCCTCCTGCTGGCCTATCTGATCTACAAGTCCTACCAGATCCTGGTTCAGACCCGGGCGGTCCAGCTGGTCAAAGGCGCCCTGATCATGGGTTTGATCTATCTGGCGGCCTTTTTTCTGCGCCTCAACACGCTTCTTTGGATCCTCAACCTGCTGGTTCCCGGCCTGGTCATCGGCATCGCCATCATTTTTCAACCGGAGCTGCGGCGAATTTTCACCCGGATCGGAACCAGGACCTGGTTCCGGCTTCGCCCGCGCGTACACTCCTACCACCTGGACGCGGTCTTGAATGCAGCGGAGATGCTCTCCGCCAAGCGCTGCGGCAGCCTGATCGTGTTCACCCGGAACATCGGTTTGAACACGATCATCGAGACGGGAACCCGGGTGAACGCGGATCTGAGCTCGAGCCTGATCCTGACGATTTTTACCGAAGGCAGCTCTCTTCACGACGGCGCGGTGGTTATCCACGAAGACAAGGTCATCGCGGCCGGCTGCTTCCTGCCGATATCCGAGCAGCCGGATATCCGGCGCTCTTTCGGTACCCGCCACCGGGCCGCTTTGGGTCTGGCTGAGGAAACGGATGCGGTGATCCTGGTGGTATCGGAAGAAAATGGGGCCATCTCACTGGCCTATGATGCAAACCTGCTCTACGACCTGTCCCTTCCGGAGGTTTCTCGAGCCTTGAAACGACTGATCGAGTACCAGGGGGAAGCGCTTGAGGAGGCGGAGGCTTGAAACCCGGAAGGTTCCTGGAGATCATCTTCTCCAACTGGCCGGCAAAGATCATCTCTTTGGCTGCGGCGACTCTGTTGTTTCTCTTCTACAGGGTTAACACCATGGATGAACGCTTCTTCAGCGTTCCCCTGCAGGTCGATCCTCCCGCGGGGTTGGCCATCAGCAAACCCTATCCCAAGAGTGCCCGGGTGACGCTGCGGGGCAAGGAGGAGGCGATC
>Ga0315554_1000076_pt1 | contig 48049 bp, 45 predicted proteins | sample SalMarSW160370MG_FD_202114 | JGI IMG/M metagenome (GOLD analysis project Ga0315554, IMG submission 202114) | Salt marsh sediment microbial communities from the Plum Island Ecosystem LTER, Massachusetts, United States - Salt Marsh Sediment SW1603-70 ...
ACTCACTTTGGAATAGCTGGTTACTACCCTCTCATGGCTATTAAAGAAGGATGCCTGGGAATAACAGGAACTAATGCTAGACCAGCTGTGGCTCCAACTTTTAGCGGAGAACCTATGCTTGGAACAAATCCTTTGACCTTTGGTTTTCCAACTGATGAAGAATTTCCTTTTGTTCTAGATGCAGCTACCTCTATTATTCAAAGAGGAAAAGTAGAAATTGCTGCCAGAGAAAATAAACCTCTTCATGAAGGTGTTGTCATTGATAGAGAAACAGGAAAGTATCGAACTGATGCTGCCCAGTTACTGAAAGATTTTGTCAAGGAAAAAGCTGCTTTGTTACCTTTAGGTGGAGCAGGAGAAGAACTTTCTGGTTACAAAGGTTATGGATATTCAACTGTAGTAGAAATCCTTTCAGCAGCTCTGCAAGATGGTATTTTCCTCAAAGATTTATCAGGACTTGATAAAGATGGAAACAAGGTTCATTTTAAGGTAGGTCACTTCTTTATAGCGATTGATCCATCCTTTTTCATGGGATTGGAAACTTTTAAATCAATAGCAGGAAGTATTTGCAGAGATTTACGTAATTCAGATAAAGTACCTGATGCAACTCGTATATATACAGCTGGTGAAAAGGAATTTGAAGCAGAAAAAACTGTTCGTAAACAAGGTGTTCCTCTTAGTAAAAGTATACAAGAAGATTTGATATCTATGAGAGATGAACTTAACCTAACAGCATACAAATTTGATTTTGAATAAGAAAATAGGAATTTGGAATTATCCAATTCCTCTTTAATCATGTCTAATCTCTTCTGGAGGTACAAACGGAAATACTTGACGAACAATGTCATTCGCTGTTCTAAATTGTGCTATATTTCCATCAAAATCATTAATAGCTTCTTTGAACATCTCACAGAAATTTTCAGTAAAATGTTTAGCAGCTGTTTGTAGGATCCATGCGTCACTGTCACTTATTATTAGTGTTGCTATGCTTCTATCTTCATTTTCTACTACAATCATTTTTTTATCTCTAAAACTTACTTTTCTTAAATCTGTTTTTGCTCCTGTTGTCTCAGAGATTAAGGATTTTAACGCACTAACGACTCCTGTAACTAAAATATCTTGTTGAGCTATGGTACCTTCTTCTCTTCCTATACTAACTGAATAAAGCAGTAATCCTGAACTATTGAATATGAGTATTTTGTTAATTTTTGCAGGAAGGAGATAGACGTAGAATGGATTTAATAAAAATGCTAAAGCCAATATACCAAAAGTAATGCTAAAAGGAATTGCTCCATATATGAAAAAACCTCCTCTTACCGTCCATCTTTCAAAGATTTTTAGAAAAGCAGCTAGAAAGCCTATTCCTGTTGCTATAGCAATTATAAGACTTACTCTCTTCAGTTTCTTGTACTCAACTTTTATTGTGTCCATGATATATACATAAAATGCTTCACCTAACACAAAAGCTTGAAAAATGTTGAATATGATTCTTGAGATCCTATATTCAGGATCAATTACTCCATATTCAAGTCTGAATACAAGTTCAAGAATGAGAATGATGATATAACTTCCAAGAAGTGTTGAAGCTGTAGCTAATAGAAAAGTATTAGGTTTTTCATGGCGTATGAATTCTAAATATAGGAATAAAACAAAAAGTGCGATAGCTGATGGGATCAAGTGAATCTCGAAAATTGAGCTTGCATTGTACTCTTCTCCTGTTACATAGACTAATATTCCATAAACATACCAAAGAATGAAGATAATAAACTCAAATACTCCTTGCAGGATCACTAATCCAAATACCCAAATAAACCACGTAAAGCCAGTAATCCTATCTTTAAATCTTCTATAAAGAAAATATGCGAGAATTAAACATAAAATAACCATTTGAACAATCTTGATATACAATTCAGCAAAACTAGAAACCATAAAATAAAAGTAGAATTGCATTAATATAAATTTAGCTCTACTATAGAGGGATAAGAGAGAGAGGGGTGTGGAATTCCCCTCCCACTAAGCTCTGCTGGTGGTTAAAACTAGCGAGGGGTTGCTAGTATTAATCATTGATATGTGGGGAAACATATCAACTATTAATCTTTAGAGAAAATGGTATTTAAACCCCAAAATTCCTGAATACTTTCGTTTCTCCTCTTTCGAAAGTATTTCGTGCTTCTCCAGATTTGTTTTTAGATTATTTGTGTAGGTGAAAACACAATAATAACTAAATGTGTGTGATGGAAATTTTATATAGGTCAGAAAATAATATACAAGCAATGGATTCCGACGTAGATAAGTTAGATTATGAGTTGTTACTGCTTCTGAGTACCTTAGGAGCAAACAAAATTCGAGCAATCCTGATACTAGCTCACCTCTATCCAAAAGCCATCACTGCTACACAGCTTTCAACTTTGCTAGGATACTCACTGAAAGCTAGAACAATCTATCGAGGAATTCTTGATGACCTACAAGAACGAGAGTTGATCTTTCTGGACAAACTCACACCTAAAGTAGCCAGTATTCGTTTAAATCACGAAAATGAGCTCTTAAAAAGGTTGATTGATATAGCTCAAACTCAAGGAACTGAATATCAGAAAGTCATTGAAGAACTCTTGGTGAAGAAAGATGAAGATGAATGGTAAATTTACTAATTTGCTAAAAGCTGAGAAAAAACCTCTTCTGAAAAGAAGAAATGTTTTACTCTATTCCATCATTGGTGTTTCTATCGTTCTATTGATAATCTTTTTTGCATCGTTAGGTTACTCTAATATTGAAATTAAACCGTTTTCAGACTATTCATTTGCAGACCTAACCAAACTACCTCTTGATTCATTTGAAGATGCAGGATTTTTCTCTAATGAATCATATGGAACTACAGAAGCAACTTTGCAATCAGCTGGAATAATTGTTACTTTACCAATTTGGGGGATAGGTGTCTTGATTTCTTCAAGTGTAGGATTTAGCAGTGCAATACTAGGTTCTACACTTAATAAAACAATGCTTTTGGAAAATAAAGAGTGGTTAAGAATATGGTCTAAGAAAGGTAAAATAACTTCATATTATCTCTTTAAGAGAGTACAAATAAACTTCGAAAATAACAGGATAAGTATTCTCAAAATAGGACATAAGTATAGATTCAAAATACCTGTTACTGAAGGATTAAACCTTAATAAATTCGGTTTTAGAATAAAAAACAATTTCTATATAGGTTACTTTGTTAAAGAGGAATTAGTAAGCACAATACACCTATTAACTACTCAAATCTAATAATTATTGTACTGATTCTTAAATTTCGTTCTTTTCTTCTTCCTGCTTTCCTTATTTGTATGACTCTTGTATAGAGTCCTCTTACCCCTAGAGAGTAGAGTGGTGGAGACTCTACCTTTTTTATGATTTGCTCGAATTAGTTGTAAACTCTATTAAGCTGTTACTCCATTACCATTTTCGATAAGTTTACTCAAATATGCTTGATTATTTGATTCAGGTTGATCCTTTTTGAACTTGCCAAAATTGCCGTTGATTAATTTCTCATTAATTTTAGCAATTGTACTATCAAGCATCCAATCTTTATCAACTCTCCATTGTTTATTTTTAAAGTCGAAATTGTCGTATTCAAAAGTCCAATATATGCCGTGTGTTCCAAAGTAATCAAGAGAATATATCTTGTAATCTTTAAATGTACTCCATATAATATAATTCAATTTTGATTCATAATAAGGAGGCATTGTAAGTCTGAGAAATATTCCCTTATTAAATAGTTCAAGGTGTGATTGAAAGGGTAGTTTTTCTTCATAGAAGAAGCGGAAAAGCCGAGCTTTTTCCAATTCAGGAATATTTTCGATGAAATATGCTCGAGTAGCGTGTTGTTCAAATAATTTTCGACTAAAATTCCAACGTGGATTTATGATAAGATTATTCATTACAAGATTATAGTACTTTCGACCAAATTCGACCTTAGCATTATGATTATTCTTATCATCGAAGAATTCACTTAAATTAAACAACATTGCTTCTTCTGCACAAGTTAGTATATTGTCTTCTCTATCTTTGTTAATTTGTTCAATCTCTTCTTGAGTTAAAGGTATCTCACGATCTTGATTAAGTCTAATAATCTCTTCTTTATCTAGAGGATTGGTGGGATGACTGTTTTTCTTTGTGAGATGTTTATATTTATCTTGGTAGTGTTTAATTAAATCAGTTTGTTTTGTTCTGATATCAATGGTAATTCCATTTTTAACAGAAGTCGTTAAATCTTTTAAAAGTTGAAAATGGAGCGGTTCAAGTGTATTTAGATCTATAGGTGAAGGAAGTCTGGGTAGTGAAGGAGTTTTTTTACAATATTTTTCCCAGTATTTTTTCCAAAATTTCATTAAATCAAATGTTTCTGGATTTTTGGAGTAATTAGGTAAAGGCTCTGGTCTTGTGAAACGATAACCCATAGATTTCATTGTGAAATAGCTGTCACAATATTCTTGTTCAACCAAATACTCAAGATATTTGTTAAAATATTGCTCAGTATTCTCAGGAAGCTCGAAATGTGCAAAAATTCCAAAACTTTCACCATAGAAGTAGTTGCATGCTCGAATATATTTATGCTCAGATAAAGCGTTTTGTAATAAAGTAAACTGGTGGATGCTACTTATTGAAAACATAACACCATATCTGTACAGCGAAATACGTTCTGGAACAAAAGATGCGATAGGATGTCTGAGAATCCCTTTTTCCTGTAAAGCTTTAACACGACGAATCATTGTTGCGGGAGCAATCTTTAACAATTCAGCTTGCTTGGAGAATGGCTCTAGTGGATAATTCTGCAAAGTGTGTAAGATTTTTAAATCGAGTATGTTTAATTGATCCATTTTTTTTGACCTTTTTTTTGTTTTTTTTGTTTTTTATTTTTTAGAAACAAAATCAGGAATAAAACAAGAGGATGTCCAAGGAATCTAGCTTTACTTGTAGTAAAGTTAGTATTTATCCTGGACATAATCCTCTCGTTATCCCCTTCGAGAGAACCCATTTAGACCTCTAACTTTTGTTTCTTTTCGGTTTGACCCCTTGCTCTTTTGAGTTCGAATTAAGCTTCTTTTTTGACCTTTCCTATATTATGGAAACCTTTGAGGGGGGCTCTGACCTCTGTCCCCCCAGGTTTTCCTTTCTCGCCTGAAATTGAGGAAAGGGGTGGGGTTTCTGGCGATTTGATTTTGTCAGCGTGATTTTTTTTACATGATTTTTTTACATTGATCCAAATCCGTGAATTCCTATCGGTTCATCGGTAACTGGACCTGCTCCTCCAGGGAGATACCCAATTGGTTCGTCAGTGACTGGACCTGCTCCTCCAGGGAGATACCCAATTGGTTCGTCAGTGACTGGACCCGCTCCTCCAGGGAGAAATCCTATCGGTTCATCGGTAACCGGGTCAGAATTTGCTACTAAGATCATACCTGCAATCAATGCAAGACTTGTTACAACACAAAATACCCCAAATATTTTCTGTTTTCTATTCATATTTTTTCCACCAGCTTATTCGAGCTCAAACTACATTATACACACTCCGTATTTAAATTTTGTTACACTTTTTTATTTTTATGAAAAAAATTAAAAAACGTAACATTAGGTGAACGAAGTCGCATTACATACTAGTTTAGCGATCTACCAAAAATTGTTCTTCGGATTTTTGTCGGAATTTTTCCTAATTCTGCAAATTACTGAGATGTAAGGCAAATTTTAATTTTCCTTACAAACGTGAAAATACGTGGATCTATACGTGGATGATATTTCTTAGTTTTTTTTTCTTTAGAAGCTAAAAAAATATCGATTAAAGCTAATTTTTTTCTAGTTAAATATTTTCAAGTTTGTTATTAAAAAAAATTATAGAAAGCAAAAGCTATTTTGAGGGAACATTAAAATTTTTGTCGAAATCTAGTTAATTTCTTAAGTAAAAACATGTTTTAAAACTGGTCTTCAATACACAAATTTAGTATCAATATTACTAAAATCATGTAATGTAAGGCTAGAATTTTTTAATTCGTAAACGGGTATTTTCTACTTAAAAACTAGTCTTCAAGTATACAGTTTGACTTACAAAAAAGATCTTTTTTTGTTCTGATATATTTAAATAATCTTTTTTCCCATGATTCTTTAAATGGATCTCAAATGTCCAGTTTGTGGAAAGGAGATAACTGAACTCAACTATATGAATCAACAATCAAAGAAAGTATATTGTTCTACCGAATGCAAAAATGCAGACAATGGTGGACGAATATTATTTGCTGGTTTTCTCTCTATTGCAGCTTTTACATTCATTACAATTTTTTTGTTTTCTAAGGATACACCTGAGATAGCTGCAATATTTGGTCCTATTTTCTTTGTACTTGCTCTTTCTTTGATTTTTATTGGTACCCGATTTTCAAGATTAAGAAACAAGATTAAAGAAGAAGAATCATATAACAAATCTGAAAGTATAGAGAAGAAGAAAGATCGTTTTACTTGCTTTTTCTGTGGAACTCTTATCACACTTAAATCTGGAGAGGATCCTGTTGTTTGTATAACTTGCGGAAACAAGGTATTGTATTGTGATTTATGTAACAATTTCATCTCAAAGAATGAAAACGTACTCCAACTTGAACCTTGTGGGCATCTTTTCCATAAAGAAGAATTATTAGAATGGACCAAAAATAATGAAATTTGCCCTAAATGTCATGAAAAAGTAGATTTTGTTGATATTAATCCTGATTTTTGATTTAACTCTTTTTAACAGGTGTTTCTAAGTTTTTATACTAACTTCTTGTTAATTTAATGATTGAGCATGGCATTTATTTGGGGAGATACTGAAGATACTCAAAATGCATCTAAACAGTCTTTTGAAGAAAGTATAGAGAAGATTCTAAAAGAGAAAGGAATAATCAGTTTGAATGAGTTGATGAGTCTCATCAGTCATAATAATGTCCTTCTAACTGATTATCAGCGAATTTTACAAGGTGTTGACAATCTGATTAAAGAAGGTAAAATATTAATCGACCATGAGAAAAATATGAGAATGACTACATTATCTGTTTTGGGGACTGATGGAATAGATGAATTGCCAGTTTGGGATCTCCTTCACAAAGAAGAAGACATTGAGATTAAGAAAAAAATCATAAGAAAATATAATCAACAAAGTCATTTTTCATAGATTTTTTGACAACTAACTTTATACTTGATAATTTCTATGTTTACTAAATGAAATATGTTTATGGTCCTGTACCTTCCAGGAGATTAGGTAAATCTTTAGGTATCAGTCCTATTCCTGATAAAACTTGTAACTATACTTGTGTGTACTGCCAATTAGGGAGAACAACTCATTTTACGAATGAACGGCAATTGTTTTATCCAGTTGAAGAAGTTTTAAAAGAGGTACAGGAGGCTCTACAGCAGGAAAAGGATATTGACTTTATTACAATTGTAGGTGAAGGTGAACCTTTGTTATACAAAGGAATTGGTTTATTAGTCACACAACTCAAACAGCTTTCTTCTATTCCTATTGCAATAATTACCAATGGTGCTCTTCTTTCACAAGAAGAAGTAAGGAAAGAACTTTTACAAACTGATGTTATTCTCCCTACTTTGGATGCATATTCAGAAGAGCAATTTAGGAAAATAAACAGACCTCACAAAGAAATAAAGCTCGTAGAAGTAATAGAAGGATTGAAAGAGTTCAGAAAGATTTTTCATAATCAGATCTGGTTGGAGGTGATGTTGGTTAAAGATTTGAACGACGATATCAACTCTATTAATGAAATCAAGAAGATTATCGATGAAATCAATGTAGATAGAGTTTATCTTAATGTTCCAATCCGTCCACCAGCTGAATCTTGGGTGGAGATTCCTCCTTCTAATCGGTTAATTATTGCTCAGGAAATACTTAAAGCTGAAAGTATCGCACATTTCGAAGAATTGCTTATAGAAAGCGTTGATAGAGAATCTGCTCCTTTTGAACAAATTTTGAACATCCTAAAAAGACATCCATTAAGAAATGAACAAATTTACACTTTATTCCCATCCATGGACAAAGGAGAAATAGATTCTATGTTAAATGAGATGATAAGTAATAAACTAATAGAAGCAGTTGAATATAATAACAAAACCTTTTGGGAACGAAAACAAGCTAGATAGATCATTTATAATAACTATAACTTCTTTCAAGAAAATTTAAATTATAATAATCTCTACCTTTTTTCGATATCGATGAAACAAATCGGGATTATAATTTGTGATAGGTATAAAACATGTGATGGTGGCAAGTGCTTCCGTTCAGTCAGAGAAAGAGAAGGAGCTTTCAAAAGATATGCTAATGATGAATTAGAAGTAGTGGGTTATTCTACTTGCGGAGGATGTCCTGGCGGAAATATAGAATATGTTGCAAGTGGTATGAAGAAGTATGGTGCTGATGTTATCCATTTTGCAACTGGCTTTTTAGCAGGTTATCCTCCTTGTCCTTATATTCAAGTTTTCAAAGATTTTATTGAGAAAATAGTTGGTGTTGATGTGGTTGTAGGTACTCATCCAATGCCAACAAACTATATCGAAAATCACGAAAGAATAGGTGATATACCTAAAGAATATGAAGTTTATTGGAATGCTCTAATTGAGGAAAAAGAATCGAAGAAATATGATTCAACACGAGCAAATTATACAGAGGAATTACAAGAAGAAGTAGAAGCACGGAAAAGATAAAATGTGTTCTTTCTGACGATATAGTTATTTTTTCCATTCCTTAGGTGCTACAACAGGCGGATGAACATATCGTTCAACTCTTTGAATATTATCTATTTTTTTCAGATCTTCTTCTGATAGTTGTACTTTCAATGAATTGAAATTATCTTTTAGGTGTTCTAGACTCGTAGCTTTCGGAATAGGATGTGCTCCTTTACTTATAATCCATGAAAGACACACTTGCGCTGAGCTAATTTTATTCTTTTTAGCAATCTCTTTGATTACTGGATCATTCAGCGCATTACCTCTCCCTAATGGGGAGTAGGAGATAAAATGTATTCCAAGTTCCTTTAAAACTTTAAGAAGTTCATTCTGGTGTAAATATGGATGGTGCTCTATCTGATTTGAGAAAATAGGCTTTTCACATACTTCTACTGCATCGTTAGTTTGTTGCGGAGTAAAGTTCGAAATTCCAAAATGTTTGATTGTCCCCTCATCTACTAGCTTACTCAGAGCTCCTAATGTTCCTTTATGAGAATAACCTAAAGCAAAAGCTGGCCAGTGAATTTGCATGAGGTCAAGATATTCGAGTTTTAATCTTTTGATTGATCTGAGAGTTGATTTATATGCTGCTCTTGGTCTATAATTCATCGGAAAAACCTTTGTGGCGACAAATATTTCTTCTCTTTTCACTACACCTGTGTCTATAACTTCTTTCAGACCTTCTCCGACACCTTTTTCATTGAAATAAGCTTGTGCTGTATCAATATATCTGTAACCCATTTTAATAGCTTCTATAACAGAATAAGTAGCTTCATTGGGTTTTAACATCCAAGTTCCTAAACCGATTTTGGGGAGTTCCATAATAATCAAGAAAACAAGTCATAAATTTAAACTTTCAGAAGAAACTACTAAAAAATTTATATTGTGTCTCTGTCTCGCAATGTTATGAGTTATCGTATGGTTTTCGATGCTGGATCTAAAGCATTGAAATGTGCCATAGCAGATGAAAAGAACAAGATTCTGGCTATTGAATTTATCTTACCTGAGGTTATCCAATCAGCTGATGGTTTTGGTAGGAATTGGGAACATTCTAAATATTTGAGCAATTTGATAAACTTAGCTAAAAGAACGATTAAGAAATCTGAAATAAATTCTCAAAAGATTAAATATGTCACTTCCTCCATCATTCGCCCTAGTTGTGTCTTTACTGATGAGGACCTAAATCCTCTTTATATTGGTTCTAGTTTTGATGTTCAAGGAATAGACTATGGTGATGAAATTGATGAGAAACTTGAAGAATTGACTGGAAAAAAACTTTATCAACACACTGGTCATTTTCCCAATTTTCTAATGATTCCTTCGAGATTGGAATTTTTAAGAAACAATCCTGAAAAGATCTCAGACCAACAAATAGCTCATTACCTTCCTTTAGATAGTTGGATATTAGTTCAACTTGGAGGGGAATTCCATACGAATTATACTAGTGCTATGGAATCAGGATTTTTTAGTTTGAGAGAAAAAACTTGGCTAGAAGAATGGTTCTCAATCTTTGATATAGATGAAGACTTCTTTCCACCTCCAGTTCAATCAGGAGAGATTATAGGCGATGTCTCTCGTCAAATTCAAGAAGAGCTAAACCTCAACTCAGATGTAGAACTAGTTGCAGGAATTCCAGACACACAAGCTGCTTTATTCGCTTCAAACGTTATTAATCCTGGAGATATGGGTGTTGTTCTAGGAAGCACAACTCCAGTTCAACTGATAACAGATGAGTTGTGCATAGATGAACAAGAACGTGTCTGGGCTATAGGTATTTCTGTAAAGAATCTTTGCGATAAGTATATTGTTGAAGCTAACACAGGTATAACTGGTCAAATAGTTAAGTGGGCAGCTCATCTCTTTGATTCAAAATTGAGTACAAAGTTCTTAGAACCAACAGATAAACAGTATAATAGATTAAAAGAACAACTCCAAAATTTCGATGAAAAGGAACAAGAAGAAACAGAGGACCATGTGATCTCTCATTCTGTTTATGCAAATTTAGGTCCGTCAACTTTGACAAGTTCTGATAGATCAGCTGGAGAATTTTATTTTCCTAGTCCAGGAGGAGTAGAGGAATTCTTCATGCACCAAAATCAGCTGGTAGGAGCGGTTTTTGATAATATTATGTTTGCAGTTTCAAGAAATATAGATCAAGCTAAAGAAGTTGCACAGATGGAAAAGTGTTCACTTACTGTCCTTGGAGGATTATCTAGATATAGGATGCTCTGTCAAAGATTTGCTGATCTTTATAATCAACCAGTTCAGTATTTGGGAACGCATGAAGCTACTATTCAGGGATTATTAATACTCTGTGACGTTGCAAGTGGGAAAATAAAAGATACAACTGATTATCAAAAAAGCTTTACAGCTGAAACTATGTTTGAACTGCAACCAAGATCTTCGATGAACACTAAACTTCAAGAAAAATATAAGAAGTGGATGAGTATCACTAAAATCTGATTAGATACCCATATCTTTCATTATATTGTAAATTTCTTTTTCTTCTTCTTCAACATCCTCAGGAATAGCATAGATGGTTCCCAATAATGATGCTCTATATTGGATTTTAGCAGCCATCTCTACCTGTTGGCAAACTGTCCAAGCTTGGTCCAAAGTTGTTCCACATGCTACATTGCCATGATTAGCGATGAAGGCAGCTAAGTTATCACCTAAAGCTGTTACAGCATTATTAGCAAGATCATCAGTTCCTGCCATCCCAAATTCTGCTACTTCACACCCACCTATGAAAGGGATGATCTCATCCACAATTGGACCAATAGGCATTCTAGCAATTGAAAGAGCGGTAGAATAAGGAGCATGAGAATGAACTATGGCTTTGATGTCTTTTCGTGCTCTGTAGATTGCTAGATGTAATCTCTTTTCTGAAGTAGGATTTCTATGTCCTGCTATCACTTCACCATTAGCATCTATCAAGACAACATCTTCAATCCCCATTTCTTCATATTTGACTGAACTTGGTGTGACTAAGTAAGCTTCTTCATAATTGGGAAGAGTAACTCTAGCTGAAACGTTACCAGCTGTACCGATAACATACTCTTTCTTGATCATCTCTTTACAAATATCTATTATTTGCTGGATTGTTCTAGAATACATCTCTAGGGTAGGAACAATATCCTCAAACTCATTTACTTGATCTGTTGTTTTGGGTGGTGGAATACCTTCTAAAACCTCAGGATTTTTGATATTCTCAGGCATTTTGTGGTTAATAATCTTCTCAATACCATCCACCATCATCATAGAATGACGATGATTTGTATCAAAAGTATCTCCACCGATATGAGGAGTAACAATCACGTTATCTAGTTCTAGAAACTCGTTATCCTGATCCACAGGTTCAATAGAAAAAACATCTAGTGCAGCACCAGCTATTTTCTTTTCCTTGAGGGCATCTAGTAGAGCAAATTCATCTATAACAGAAGCTCTGGCTGTGTTAATGAAAAGAGCATTTTTCTTCATTAAAGCGAATTGTTCTTCTCCTATCAGTTCATCTGTTTCATCAGTTGGTTGGCAATGAATAGTGACAATATCTGAGTTAGTCATAAGATAGTTTAGTTCAACAGCTTCTCCTTGGATAGCGTTCAATCTTGCTGAAAAAACATAAGGATCATAAACGAGAAACTTCACACCAAAAGGTAGTAACAGCTTTGCAACACTGAATCCTATTCTTCCTAACCCGACTATCCCAACAGTTTTCCCTCTAAGTTCGAATCCTTTGAATTTATTATAGTATTTGATGTAATCTCCAAATTCATTAACTACAAATTCACCCTCAGAGTGCAAAACACGTTCAATGGAATGAAGTTTTCTAGCAAGACTCAAAATTAGACCAACAGTAAGCTCAGCTACCGAAACAGTATTTCTATTAGGAGCATAAAGAACAGGTATTTTTTTAGATGTAGCTGTTTCTATATCAATGTTATTAGGATCTCCTCGAGTAGAACCTATGATTTTCAAATTGGTTTGTTCAATCACAGGTTGCTTGACATTGTCACCTTCACAGATGAGTATCTCAGCACCTATCCCGTTTAACCTCTTGATAAGATCTTCGTCATTGAAAAACAAGTTCTTTGTAGTTCGCCAACTCTCGTAAACTATCTCATCTTGTAGAATTGCCTTTAATTTCTCAAGAGCTTCAGGAGAGAATTCAGCTGTAATATACGCTTTCATTTTCTTTCACTCTGTTTGTTTAAAACATCAGTTTTCTTAGTTTGAGCATGTTTTTCATTTCACCTTTAACTTCTAAACTTCCACTAGAATAAGCTTTGATAGGATTAATTTGTTTGGTCATCATTTTTACAAAGATAGTCGAATCCATTTTAACTTGAACAGCTGCTTCTTCATCAACTCCTTCGGAAAATTCTAGACCTTCATCACCGTTAATCTTAAACAAAGCTGATTTGGATATATCGGGAAAAGTGATCATCATAGTATTGTACCATCCTTTGAAAGCTTTCTTGACTTTATCAGTATTGTATCTGTCAACTGTACTTTGAAGGCCATCCTCATAAGTGAAATCAGTTGGTATCTCTTTCTCTGCTTTAGCTGGAGATTTTGCTACTTTCACAGGTTTTTTTTCAACTTCAACCTTCTTTGGAGCTTTTTCTACCACTTCTGATGTATTTTGCACCTTTGTTTCTTTCTTAGGAGCAACATCAGCTGGTTGTTGAGCTGATGATGGACGGATTATCCTTAGACCTGAAGATTGAGGAGCATGTGTGATATACTCTTCTTCTATTTCGATATTCTTTGCAGAAGCAAGAGCTTTTATTGCGATAAAAACTCCTATCATCAACATTACGAATCCTAATACAACAAAAACTATCATGAAAATTAAGACAAGATTCAGATATTGTGAAGCTGCTACTTCAAATTCATTTAAGTTAAGCAGTAGAACTACTGCTGAGACAAGAAGAACTAAGCCAGCAACAAAGAATGCAAGATAATTGGCAGTCATGTGTCGCATAACAAAGTTAGTATTTTTTCGACTTCCCATGAATAATTCTATTACTCTCACTTTATAAATTTTGATGAGAAATAGGTTTCCTCTATCTGGAAAAGATTTTCTTCGAGTTTAAATGCTCAAGTCGTTATTATATTATCGGAGGCTAGCATCTCTCAAGTTGCTTATCCCCTTCCTTCTATTTCTCATGTGCTAGCTTCTTTTATCTCTGTTTATCCTCCAGCAACAAAAGGAATTATAGAAATTATTTGATCATTGTTAACGAAAATTTCATCTAATTCATTGTTTTCGATATTACTATTATCAAGTTGAATAAAGTAGAACTCTCTGATTTTACCATCATTATACAACAATCTTTCTACTGACTTTCCATATTCATTCTTGAATTGTTCTATTGCTTTTAGGATAGAAGTTTTTTCTTCAACTTCAATCTCCACATATCTTTTTTTTGTGATTGTTCGCAGTTGTCCGAAACATTGTATTGAAATTTTCATGTAACACACTTCTCTAAAGGTCATTTAAGAGCTTCTCTTATACAAATCTGTCCAAAAATTTATTTTTAATCTCAATTGGATGCCAAGGAATATTATCTAGTTTTTCGATATCTTCATCAGCTATAATGTGTAAAACAAAAGTGTCTTCAGTTTCAAAAAATGTGGTAAAAGTATCCTTCAGCTTAGATAAGTTTTTAGTAGAATCAAGGCTCTTAAAATGCTTCAATCCTAATCCTTCTAATAACTTCAAGTAATTTAGAGAAGAAGAAACAGTCGCTTGACCACCTGTTGTAGCATAGGTTTTGTTATCAATTATCAAAATCTTGAGATTTTTAGGAAGAATGTTCCCAATCGTTGTCATAGAACTAAGCCCCATAAGAAAATTTCCGTCACCTGTAATTACAAGAATTTGTTTATCTACTTGGGAGAGTGCTAGCCCTAAACCTACCGACATTGGTAATCCCATACTTCCTCTAAGATACACTTGAGGTTTAGGAAGAAGATGAAAAACCTGTCTACTAACATTACCATTAGAACTAACTATTATAAAATCATCAGAAAGAAAATCTTTCAAAGCAGCAATTATCTCTTCTCCTCTCATTCACTCAATACCCCCTTTTCAACAAGAAGACAAACAACTTCGTTATTCGTATCCATTTCTTCAACAGCTCTAGCTATAATGTTTTGCCAATCGTTTTCATAAAGAATCTCATACGGAATCTGGTAAGCAGTTAATACATCTTCTGTAACATCTCCCATAACTAAATGCTCAGGAAAATCTGCATCAGGCTCCAATCCTCTATAGCTCACAAAGAGGAGTAAAGGGATTTGATAAAGTTGAGCTAAAGAAGTAATCGCATCACCTATAGCTGCTAAACCCGAATTTTGCATGATAACAAAAGCTTTCTTTCCCCCTAAAAAGTAACCACAAGAGATACCTAAAGCTTCATCCTCTCGAGTAGCAGGAATGTATCTGATAGAATCATTGTCTTCCAGCTCAATCAAGAGTTCTTTAAAATAAGAGCATGGAACACCTGTAGCTAGAGTAAATCCTCTTTCATGAAGATAAGAAATAAGTTTATTTGAATCAATCAATTATATCTACCTTAAACATGTGGAGAATCAAAAAAGAACTATATAAATTTGCTTAAAAATAAGAAGAGGGTGAGTGATTATTGATTCTCAATTGTTAAACGTTCAAAATAAGCAGAAATATTTTGTACTAAAGCCTCGAAAACTTGTTCGACATTTAATCCAGTTTTTGCAGAAGTTTCCATATAAGGAACATAGAAACCTGACCATTCGCTAAGTTGTTCAGCATACTCTTGTGCATATTCCATAGGAACTGCATGAGGAGTTGTGTCACGAAGATCTGCTTTATTTCCAATAAGAACGATTGGGACGATTCGGTTCTTGTTATTACGAATTAATTCATGTAACCAATTAGGTAAAATAGCATAAGTTTCAGGACGAGAAATATCAAAGACTAGAAGAGCTCCTGCAGTACCTCTGTAGTAGACCTCTCTAACTGCAGAAAATCTTTGCTGACCGGCAAGATCCCAAATCTGAAGTGTATATTCAGTATTTTTAGAAACCATTTTTTTGACGGCGAAATCTGCACCTATTGTCATCATATATCCTTCTTTGAAACTTTCCCCCAAGTAAGTACGTCGAAGGGAAGTCTTTCCGACAGCTCCTTCGCCAAGTAAGGAAATTTTAAAAATTCTCTGGCTCACTCTAACACCAACTCTTCTTATATATTTTCTCGTTTTTTGTTATTTAAACAATATGATATAGGGAACGCTTAACATGATATTGTTAAACTTTCTGTTATGCTTTCTTTTTCCACAAAAAAGATATAATAGTATCTGTTTATCATGCTTGATGGAATTTATAATCAGTCCAATAGGATTTATTGAATCACCTTTTGAAGATAAAGATGAATCACCAATTCAACCAAGTTTCTCTGATGCTTTTGGTACAGTTATAATTGACCCAGAATATGTGGAAGGATTAACAGAACTTGATGGTTTTTCTCACATAATACTTCTCTATTATTTTGATAGAGCTAGTTCTATCGATCTGAAAGTTGCTCCCTTTTTAGATGATAAACCAAAAGGTATATTTGCTATTCGTCATCCTAATAGACCTAATAAAATTGGATTGTCCATTGTGCAATTAGTAAAAGTAGAAAAAAACAAACTCTTAGTAAAAGGTATAGATGTTCTGAATGGAACTCCTCTTATAGATATCAAACCCTTTGTTCCTGAATTTGATATCAAAGGTATCGAAAATACTAAGATTGGTTGGTTAACAAATAAGTTTCGAAAAGAAGAAGGTGAATGATATTTCTAAAGTAGACTGCGCTATTGTATTAGCTGGTGGCAAAGGAACGAGACTTTACCCACTAACTAACAATCTTCCAAAACCGATGGTACCTATTACACTTACACCAATGATAGATTTTGCTATGAAACAGCTTCAAGATGCAGGTATAACAAAAATTATTGTTGCTGTAAAATATCTGGGAGATAAAATAAGAACTTATCTGGAAACTTCTCCTAAGTTTCAAGATTTAGATATCTCTATTCCAAACATTAATCCTTTAGGAACTGCTGATGCTGTTAGACAGGTTGCTGATATGATTGATGGAGATTATATTGTTTCAATGGCTGATATTATTTGTGATTTGTCAATCAACAAGTTGGAAAAGTTCTTCTACAATACTCAAGCTTATACTACTATTAGCTTGAAGAATATAGATTTTCCGACCAAGAAATTTGGAGTTATCTTACTTGATAACAACCAAAATATCGATATCTTTCTTGAAAAACCTAGACCTGAAGAAATGTTGTTTACAACCATGGCTTTTGCTTATAGACCAGTTTCAGAATTTCATCACAATCTTGTAAATACTGGGATTTATTGTTTAAATCATAAATCGTTAGAGATTCTTGATAGCTTAAATGATATAAATGATTTTGGCATGGATTTCTTTCCATATCTCCTCCAAGAAAAGTTTAAACTAAATGGTTTTGTAGATGATTATTACTGGATAGATTGTGGAAACATTAGAAGCTATTTGTGGGCAAATTATGATATTATGAGAGGTTTTGTTGATAATTTTGAACCACCAGGAAAAAACACAAAAGGCATATATCAAGGAAATGATTGTACAATTTCCTCTGAAGCAACAATTCACTCACCTGTAGTTCTTGGAAATAATGTGAAAATAGATGAAAATGCAATTATAGGTCCTTATACTGTCTTACATGATAATGTGGACATTGGTCCTCATTCGAAAATTGTTCAGAGTGTTATTTGGGAAAACTCTGTTGTCGAAGAATCTGTTTCTATTGAAAAATCAGTTGTGTGTAATGATGTTAAAATTGAAAAAAACAGAACAATAATAAACTATTCTGCGATTGAGTGATTTAACTAAGTTGATTGATGATGAAGAACAGTATTTTGAATGCCCTTAGATTTCTAATTATTGCGGTTTTTCTTTTAAATCTAAATACAACTTTAACTTCAGCTGAAGGAACAAGTGTTTCATTCTTAGATCTAGAAAATAATTCAAACGATGTTGATAATTTTGCTGGAGTTAGGATAGTTGTTTTTTATTATGTTAGTTGTCACTCTTGTATAGAAGAACTTCCTATATTGAAAGAAATTGATGCAAATTACAATGTTACTTTCTTTATGATACATTACTTTGAGTATTCTAATAATCAAACTATATTGAATTTCATTGAAGACCATAGTTTACCAGCTTATTGGATCTATGGGTATATAACTGAAGAAACAAAAGAGAATTTTCAGATAGAATATACTCCGACTTTAATTATACTAGATGATGTTGGTAGAATAGCTGCAGATATTCTTGGAGTAACTAGTTATAAATTTCTTGAACATAGTGTTGTCAACGCTCTAGAACAAAATACTGATGATTATTTCACAGATAGAAGAGAAGATTCAGGTGGATATGCTGACGTAGTTTTTATAGCTATAGGAGTTATAGTTTCAGCTGTTGTAATATACTTCTTAATAAAATCCTTTCCTAAGAAAAGAGGAGAGAACAAAAAAACTAGCTGATTTTAGTTTTGCAATTTGGGCATTGTTTAGCATCATCATAGATAATTAGACCACATTTCGGGCAAAATACTGAAACATTTTGTTTTATTGGAACTTTTATGATTTTATTCTGTAATTCTATTATTTTAACTCCTTGCATCTCAGGTAATCTTTTATCTTGCTGTTGGTCATCATGCATCATCATCAGATGTCCAACTGAAATTTTATTGGCATCAATTATAACCATTACAAAGAATCCGACTGCTATAACTGCTGAGATGTACGTCATAGCTAATTCTGAATAAACAAAGAATATTGTAGCCCAACCACCTGCTAGTTGGGCAAAGATAAGTATGAGAAAAGGTAAGAGATAGCGAACAACTGGATTAGCTGCAAATAGAGTATAAAAGATACTTTCTCCTGTTCTTACTCCTTTATATCTTCCAATCATTGAAATTAAATTCTTTAATAAGAGAAAACCATAGAAATGAAAAATTATCATAAATAAAAATGGAACTGTTAAATCTCCTCGATGACTGTAATCTAATTCAGATCTAAGATCGGTTAGTATCTCATATAGTGACAAGAATATGCCAGCACTAATTACAGAGAAGAATATATTTCTCGCTTTTTTCTTACTATCAAGTCCAAGATTTTTTCTTCTCCAACTTAAAGCTTGAATACCAATGAGAATAAACATAAATGCAAGAAAAACTGAATCAGCAATCCTCCAAAATCTCCATATTCCACGATTTGTCCAATCATCTATTATTGATTGTTCTAATGCAACAAAAAGCACTCTATTGACCATTTCAACCGCATAATACAGCATCATTCCTCCACATGCAACTATCAACCAAGTAAAATTAAATTTGTCAGTACCATAAGAGACTTGAGCTTGACTTATCTGATCAACTGCTTGTCTGTTGACATTACTAGTAGATTGATTGTTACTCATGTTTTTCCGAGATGAACTCCTATTAAAGTACTTATAAAGTTGTTTTTAAAGTTGTGATTATTAATCTTACAAATAGCTGTGAGATATTAATCTTCGTCTTTCTTAAGTTCTTTTACCGATTTTTTACTCTTAGTCTTGAATTCATGACCTGGTATATCTTTTGGTATCGGAATTGTTTCTACATCTGTTAATTCTCCAATGTATCCTCTTGCATCATCAACAACTGATTGGGTTTTTGTTTTTATACTTGTATCAGAAACTAGAGGTTCTATTTTTTGTTCAATATCAGTTTTGGTCTTTATCGGTTCGATATCTTGCTTTAATTCTGGTGTAGTTTGAATTGGTTTGATGTCCTGCTTCATTTCTGGTGTGGTTTTGATAGATTCAATGTCTTCTTGAATAGATGATTCTGTTCTGATGTCATCAGTTTCTATTGTTACTCCTTCAGAACCTTCACCTACAGCCCCCACAACACCTGTTAATCTGATGCCTTCTTCATGTTGTAATTCAATTCCTTCAGATATTTTTTTCTTGAGTTCTTCTCTGTCCTTGATAACTTCTACATCTGGTCTAACTTGTTGAGTAACATCTCCAATATCTGTAGTAATTCCTAACATGTTTCCGATATCAGGAATTATTCTTTGAAAGAGTTTATTTGCTCCTTCTTTCCAGTTAACAGTATTTTTATCTGCATCATACGAGAAATTGATATCATTGATTGTGAATTTTTTCAAAATGTGAGCGATTGTGTTTGATGTGTATTCCAGTGCACCTTTTCTCTCTTGATCTGTTAGTTTAAGTTTTTTAATTAATTTCACTTTTGACGCATCAAAATTTGATAAAAAGCTTAATAAGGAAATCAGGATGATACCTATGCCTATTGGTACGGGATATAAAGGTCGTTCTGGAACAGTACTATATGGAAAGTATAAACCAACTAAAATCCCTCCTGCTACTACTCCAAAGAATTTTATTATTTGGAGAATTGTTCTTTCTTTTCTATACCTATATGGACCAAAAAGTGAGTAGTAAATCCAATAGTTGATTGAATGTGGATTTATAAAAGGCTTTGATTGCATTCCTAAGAAATTACTTCTCTCTATTTGTTTCTCGTCTTCTATTTCTCTTATCTGTGAGTATTCTATATTAGTGGTAGCGTATTCCTTTCGTTTTTGTTTAAAAATAATTTTAAAATAATTTTTACCTTGTTTAATATTGCTGATAAATGATATGTCCCTGAACCATACTTCTTTTGGTAAAATGGTTATAGTTTCTATTTTGGTAGATTTGTTTGTTTTTGAGAGATCACTATACCAACCTATTAGCGAGTAATGAAGTGCTAAACTAATTGGCTGTCCAGAATTATTAGTTATTAAGATTCTAACTATTCCTCTCCCTTTTTCTGGTACTTGATCTACAATTGGCAAAAGAACATATGAGATGTCTTTAACAGTCTCCATCTCAATATTTTCTACAAGATCGGCATCAGCATCCATATAGTGAGTAAATTTGGATATAAATTTAGTTGCAAAAACAGGATTTTCTTTTGCTTCATTACTCATTTATCTCAATAAAAATTTAGCTTTGATGTTAATAATATTTTCCTTAATCCTAATCAAGAATCATAAAAGAAAGATTTGAATAAGCAATATTTTGTTCGAACTGTAACTGTAAAAATATTTAAGAAACATTTTCACGTTTATGAATCTGTGATGTGTTTTGAGGTCTGATGAATTTGATCTTCCTAATGAATTCTCCCTTTATCAGAAATTTATTCATGAGGATTTCGCAAATTTTTATCCAGTCTTCTCAAAATATCAAGAAATGAGTAATAGTTTTTTCCAGTCCATAGTTTATGCTTCAGATGATTTAGCAAATTCTAACGGTATAAATGAGTACGCTAGAATGAATTATACTTTAATTTCTTTAACAGGATATTTTCTTCTCTCTCAGTATGACAAAGTATTAACCTTTCCAGTTCCTGAAGATAATCTTGAAGCTATGTTTTTCCGTTTCAAATCTGCTAAATATCTAGGGCAGAAAGAGGCTATCTCAACGCTTTTAGCAAATACAATTTCTCTAATGGTAGATCTAAAAAAACAATCACCACAGCTTCATAAAGATTTTTCTGTGATAATGTCAATTGAAATTGCTTCAATGAATTCTGATGTTCAATCAGTTCAAAGCTACTCAAAGGAATTCAAATCAATGCTTCTAAATACTATATTGATTAAGGAGTATCCTCTTCTAACTCTCCAAGTTGTAAGTGATCTAGCTTATAGAGAATTCAGAACAGGTGATGCATCTTACACAGGCTGGTTAGAAATTTACAAAGAATTAGCAGAAGCTCTGAACATGGACACAAAAAGATTAGATTGTTATACAATGTTAGGTGGAATATACAGATTCAAAGGATATTTAGAAGAAGCTTCAGAATATTATAGTAAAGCAATTGTTATTGCAGAAAATATAGGAAATAAAGAGTTAATTGCTTCATTAATTTCTAACATGGCGGATCTTGAGCACACACGAGGTAATCTAGAGAAAGCTCTTTTCCTGTGCACTGAAGCTTTACAAGATCCCGACATCTCGAAATCTAAACCATCGATTTACATTACTTTATCGGAAGTTCTTATAAAACTTGAACGATATGAGGAAGCAATTGAAAACTTAGATAAAGCTCTTCAGAATACTGACCAAAAATCACCAATAATCAACTTACTTTATGGATTTGCATTAACTAAAATCCCTGGAAAGAATAATTTCAATGACGGGATAAAATTTATTCAAAAAGGTGGAGCATTAAGTGAGCAATCAAAAAATCAACGATGGCTGACTTCCTATTTTTATTACCAAGGAAGAGTTTATCTAGACACTTATGATCTTTCTTCAGCAATTTCATTTTTTGAAAAATGCTATGAATTAGCGATTCTCAGCGAATTTCAGTATGTTGTTCTCTCTCAGCTTTATCTAGCTGAAGCGTATTTGCATAGATATAAAATCTCACAATCAGAGGATGATTTATCAAAATCTGAGAGATATTTAGCTAATGTAATCTCAATCTGTCAAGAACAAGATTTACCAATATTAGCTGAAGTATTATATATTAGCGGACAACTATTAGTAGCATTAAATGAACTAGTGGATGCAGAGTATCTTTTCCTGCGTGCTCAAGAGTTAGCTGGAGAACATAAAAATTATCAACTTATACACAAATGTGAAAAATCGGTTGAGCATATTCAAACTAACGATATAAAGAAGCCAATGGATATTATAAATGAAATCACAGATGTCATAAATGATCTCGCTAAGAATTCTTATATCAAGAAAACAAAAAGATTACCTCAATTATATTTTCTAAATATTTTCACACTAGATGGAAACTATGTCTATTCATATTATTTTAATAGAATTTTTACTATAAACGACGTTTTGATATCTGGTTTAGTTTCTGCGATTCGAACTATGTCCTCTGAAGTATTTGGAAGCGGTCTTCGTGGGATAGATTTCGAAGGAAAAAGACTTATCGTTGAGAGTTTTGGTAAATATTGCGGCATTTTGGCTTGTGATAGAGATAGTTTTAATGCAAGAACAAAACTCTATAATTTTGTTCAAAGATTTAATCAAAAATTCGAAGATTCTTTAAGAAGTATTAATGATAGTTTGACTAAAGCAATTATTCAAAAAGAAGCAGACTTAATGATAGATATAATTTTTGAAAAACCAGAAAAAACAATCGTACCTCCTCATTAATCTTTTTTCAGAAAACGTTTATATTTGGCCTATCAACTTCTAATTGCTTATGACATTATTTGATTACGAGAACACATCTTCTACAGCTATTCAGTTACGTTGTACTAATTGTGGTGATATTCATAATGTCCATGCTAAACACAGAACTTGTTCTTGTGGAAAAGTGCTGTTCGTAGAATATGATTTAGAGAAAGCTAAAGAAACATTAGATAAACAGTCTCTCAAATCTAGGAATAGATTTAATATCTGGAGAATGGCAGAAATTATGCCAGTTTTTAAAGATAAGTTCAGGTTTAGTCTAGGAGAAGGATGGACACCTCTTGTAAAGCTAGAAAATATTGGCAGTCGACTTAAATTAAATAATTTGTATCTCAAGGATGAAAGTTTTAATCCTACTGGTTCTTTCAAGAGTAGAGGTTTATGTGCTGCTGTGTCTAGAGCAGTTGAATTGGGGATAAAGGATTTTGTTATTCCAACAGCTGGTAATGCTGGTGCTGCTTTATCAGCTTATGCTGCAAAAACCAATACTAATGCTCATATCTTCATGCCAGAAGATGCTCCTCCTTTTATTATTACTGAAGCTAAATCTCTCGGTGCAGATGTGACTTTGGTCAAAGGTTTGATTTCAGATGCTGGGAAAATAGCAAGAGAAAAAGGTTTGGAAAATGATTGGTTTGATGTCTCGACATTGAAAGAACCTTACCGTGCTGAAGGAAAGAAAACTATGGGTTTGGAACTTGCTGAACAATTTGACTGGTCTTTACCAGATGCGATAATCTACCCAACAGGAGGAGGTACTGGAATCGTTGGTATGTGGAAAGCATTTAATGAACTAGAAGAACTAGGATTAATAGATGAGAAAAGGCCTAAAATGATTACCGTCCAATCTAGTACTTGTGCTCCTATCGTCAAAGCATTTGAAGAAGGAAAAGATCATGCTGAATTTTGGGAAAATGCTGAGACAATAGCTGCAGGGTTGAGAGTACCTGCTGCAATTGCAGATTATCTCATACTAGAAACATTGAGAAAATCTAAAGGAACAGCTATCGATGTAGATGATTTAACTATCAAGATAGCAATGTCCCAATTGGCTAAGGAAGAAGGTATAATGCTTTCTGCAGAAGGAGCTGCGACATTAGCTGCATTAGAAATGTTGCTTGAAAATGATTCAATTGAAAAAGATGAAAAGATTGTTGTCTTTGGGACAGGTTCTGGATTGACTACACCAGAAGCTTGGTAAGAGATAAATCTAAGACATGATAATTCTTAGTATTTACTATTCATCTATCTCCTTCTAAGTAGTGCACTTAATGATAACAGTGAAATTAATGAAGTAACTTCAATTCCCAAATTGAGAGAACTTCTTTCAGTTTCTACTTTATTAGGATATTTGTCTACAGAAAGAGCACTTCCATCAATAGTATATGGTCCTTCACCTGAATAATCAGACCACTGATTCCCAGTCTTAGTCTTTTCTTCGTACCAAGTATTCAAAAAACCATCATCATATGCTTGACTTGTCATAAGTCCTGATAGTTCTCCGTCAATATTATATGTCTCTTTCTTAGCATTATTGATAAAATTATTGTGATGGACTGAATTATTGAATGTTATACTTCCTACCAATGCAACACTAAAATCTGTACAATTCTTAATCACATTGTAAGTTATATTATTGAAGTGGCTATGATGAATATTGATCCCCTGAAAAACACAATTACTTATTTTATTTTCACTAATTGAAATGAAATTTGCATATATTGTCCTAATACCTTGTCCAGAATTCATACATGTATTTTCAGTTATGACTCCACCATTGAAATCTGCAACCACTATTCCAATACCTTCATTTGTGGTTCCAACACATGTGTTATTGAAAATCTGAGGTGTATAATCTGTAACATCGCTAACCCAAATTCCGAAATATCCATGTTCAATAATGCAATTTCTTATTACGAAATGAGAAGTAGTATCATGAATATAAATAGCTCTTGAAAAATATCCAGATGTTTTAATTTTGAGATTCTCAATAATATATGGAGACTCTTCTGTTCCTTCTCCTAGAATTCCATTAGTATCAAAATCTGAATCTGAACCTATTTCAATCGGATCACTAGTAAGTATCGGAGTTTGGATTCTATCAGTGTCAGATCTGATCTCAATTTCACTGAGCTTAAAGGTAAAGGATACAAAAAGTAACAAAAGAAATGAGATGATAATTTTCTTTTCTTTCAAATTTATCAGCTCTTTTGAATGAGACACTCTTATTTAAGTTTGAGCACTTATAAAAATACTGAGAACCTAGATCATTGGAATAATTTCTTCTGCCATCAATTTCATCTGTTCTATTCTTTTTGCATTGGAAACATGAAGATAAATTGCTATTCCCAATTGGACTTCAAAAATGAAGAGATTCAATTCCTCGTTTTAACTGAATGGTTAAAGAAACCAGTAGAAATAGTTAACTATAATGAAAGTGTTTTATCGTAACTGAACTGGTATAATGCTGGAGTATTTGCATTTACTATTTTACCATTTATAACAGGACCACTCGGTCTTTATGGATCTTATATTTCTTTTAGAATGCTGACATTTTCGGATACTTATACTACACCAGTTAAGTTTACGATACGTACTGAGAAAGGTGCAGACACAATAGCTCCAAAACTATCCAATATGATGTATGAAAATGATCTTCATGTAGATAATAAACTCCTTATGTATGATTTCGTTTTGAAAAATCGAGGTTACTCTGAGGAAAATTTTATTGCAATGACATTACAACTAAAACAGAGGATATTGAAAGTAATTTTCAAATTCATTATTGATGATGAGATGGAAATAGCGAAAGAATATGAGGAACTGAAATCAAATAGATTTTACGATATAGTGGATTTACCTTATGTTACACCTAATGGCGCTCGATATATTATAAGGAGTCACTATACATCCGGTTATAATACTAAGTTTAAAAAGAAAAAAGCAGAACCACTCAAACTTCATGAAATAGAGCAAGTTGATCCAGAATGGATTGCTGATTATAATGCACTGTCAGAGTATTGGGAGTAATAAGTCAAAGATAGTTATATCTTAGACATTATTTCTTTTTTGAATAATTGCATTTGCTCTACTTCTTCTTTTACTGGAAAGAACCAGATCATATGGTCGACACCAATTTTCTTGTATTCCTTAATCTTCGAAACAATTTCATCTGGGGTACCATGAATAATCCGAGATAATCTTTGTTCTAATTCTTCAACTTTGATTTTTTGATGCTCAGCTGTTTCTTTGAGATGTTTTTTCTTTTCATCTTCATCTCTATAAATTTGTGCCCAAGCTCCATAAGATTTCTTCATATCTCTGGGATCTCTTCCATATTTTATCATCAATTCATCAAGTTTTAAGAATTTCTGAAACAATTCTTCAACTGGTATCGCCCATGCAAAATTAACTCCTTTCCCATATTTAGCTGTAAGATTGAGTATTTTATCTTTTCCACTTCCAACACCTATCCAAATTGTAGGATGAGGTTTTTGATATGGTTTTGGAGCTGAGACAGCATTTTTAATTTTGTAATATTTCCCGTCAAAGTTAGTTCTTTCTTCTGTCCAAAGGCTTTTTATTATTTGTAAAGCTTCTTCAAACATCGCCAGACGAATCCCACCAGATGGAAATTCTATCCCATATTGATTAAATTCTATTTCTTTCCAACCTGTACCAAAACCAAATTCAATTCTACCTTTACTAAAATGATCGAGTGTTGCAATCTGTTTGGCAAGAACTGCAGGATAACGATAGAGATTACAAAGAACTAAAGGTCCTATCCGTAATTTTTCTGTTCTAGCAACAGCTCCCATCATTGCAGAGATACATTCAAAGCAATTTGTGTCAATTGAATCTTCTCTTAAAAGAAGATGATCAGAGAACCAAGTGTGTGTAAAATCCAGCTGTTCAGCAGTTTGAACAATTTCTGTTATATCCTCCCAATTATATCCCATCTGTGGCTCTATTTGAACTCCGTAAGTTAACATGTTTGAAAATCAACTAGGAATTTAATAAGTTTTTAGTGCAAAATTCTATATTTTTGAAAGGTAATGATTAAATATTAGTAACCTAAAATTATTATGTATGTCAATCATTCAATTCTTCGATGATATGGAGGTAAAAGACTTCCTCTTGTTATCTTCAGCTTTTCTGATCTTGATTGTTACAGGATTTGTTGTCGGTTTTGTCGGAGAACCTGAATATCGTTGGATGATTTATGTGGCAGCTGTAATCTCTGGGCTATTTGTTGTCTTTGCTTCGATGTATATTGTTATTAATAGGAAGGAATGGAAGAAAGAAACTGAGCTCATTGCTGAGCTCCCAAGTTTTCCAGAACCTGATTTCTGTGATGTCTGTAGCGAAAAACTAGAAGGTGGGGAGAGAAGAACTGATGGAGAGTTTTTAGTGATTATCTGTCCTCATTGTAATGCTGAAAATATTGTATCTAGTGAGAAAAAGATACAAGCAGTAGAGAAAACAATTGAGGAAGAAGAATCTGAATGAATATCAAAAAAATCCAAAGCGCAAAAATTCTGATTTTGATTTATTGCATTTCTTTAATCGCTTTAGCAGTACGAGATTTCAACTATATTTATGTAGTTAACTATCCTCTTTTTTACTTTCTTTTTCTAATTCCTCTCATAATAGCAATAATCACTATACTTGCAATTATTCTTAAAAGAAAGAAAAAATTGTTTTACGCATTTCTAAACACAAAAGAGATGAATGTACCTGAACTTCTAGGTATTATTGTTCTTGAAGGTGCTTTCATTTTTGGATTAATATTAGCTTTCTATGGCTTTCCAGAAGGATTTAATTCAGATTTTCTTTTTCCTGCAGTCACTATAATGTCTAATCTATTTTTTCTTGTTTATATTTCTCTATGGATATTTTTCAGAAGAAAAGATAAATTACAAACAAGAGAAACAATAAAACAAGTTGCGAAAATAGTTAAAGAGAAGAAAAAGAAAATAGATTTCGATTCAATTACAGAATTACTTGGTTTTAGCTCTGAAGTTTCTTATACTGAGCTAGACAACGGTTATATCTTTGAAGTACCTGAAGAACATATTTATGCTGACTATTTCGAAAGAATCAAGGTTGTATATGATGAAGTGTTCAAAGGAATAAATCTTGTTTTGAAGTTAAAGAGTGATTCACTCCTTTCTCTGGATATAAGAAAACGCGATTCAATCTTTTCAGATAAACGAAATGAGTTTTCTATCTCACCTCTTAGTAGTGTATATACTCTTAATTCACAAACTCCTGAGATATGGGAGACTCTCTTTTCCGATCCTATTTTCCAACAGAATCTTCTTCTTTTAAGACCTTATTTCGAGTATTTTTCACTTAAAGGGGAATATATTGAAGCTCAAGTTTATACAGATCAAGCTGTAGTGAAGTTAATTGATTGGATAATGGAATTAAATCCATCAATGGAATCAATATCTAAAAATATAGATTCAGCTGAAACAGAGGTTCTTCTATGTTATAATTGTCAAGATCCCTTTGATCCTCTTGAAGAAACTTGTAATAAATGTGGAAGCGCTAGACCGCGATGCATCATTTGTTATCAAGATCTCAAACCTCAAGAAGAAAATGATGTAGTTATGCTTCCTTGTTGTGGGATTTATGCTCATAAAGACCACATCATGAAATGGTTAGAAAAAAAATCAATTTGTCCTAATTGCCACAGCAGTCTTTCAAGATGGATGAATCAGAAACGAATTAGTGGAGGATTTTGAATGGAAGGTTTTGAAATATTTATTAATATCGTTAACAATAATAGACTCGGGAGATATTCATGAACACTGAATATTTTGGTTATTTAGCCTTTCTTCTATTAATTGTACTCGTAGTCGTACCTATAAGTAAGTCAAGACAAAAGAAAAAACGAGAAAGAGCTAGACAAAGGTACTATACAACTTATAATTCTCAGGCAGCTCCTGCAGCTCAGGCAGGATATCAACCGTACCGACATCCTGTGAATTATACTGTTACACCAAGGAGTACTTTCGATATAGAAAATTTACTGAAAGATTTACGACTCACAGATGCTCCAGTTATACAAAGAGCTATTAATGGTTTCCAGGTTGAAACTTCTACTGATCACCGATATTCATTGTTTTCAGAAATAAAAGTTATAGAACAACAAAATAGCTATTTGAAAATCTATGGAACTTTACGCAAAATAATTCCTTCTGCTATAGAGTTTAGAAGAAGAAGTTCGATGGTTTATCATCCCCAAAACGAAATTGATGTTCCTCAAATAAACAATTACTATTCAGTCACATCAGAACATCATGACCTTTGGTTTGAAATCCTTCATAATAACGAAATTATTCACCGCGTTGAGAATTTAAAAGATAATTTAGAGTTTCTATATATTAATGAAGACCATATGGAAGCAATTGTGGATAAGGATTATGCAGTACGACCCATGTTGGATTTGACAATAGCATTGCACAATAATCTGAGAAATGTTGCTGGTGATGTTTCCAGTTATCAAGTTGAAGAATTGCGATGTTATAATTGTGATGATCCATTTGATCCATTAGAGGAAGAGTGTGATAAGTGTGGAGCTCCGCGTCCCAGATGTATGATCTGTTACCTTGACCTTAAACCTTCAGATAAACAAGAAGTTGTTAGGCACCCTTGCTGTCAAATCTATTCTCATAAAGAACATATTCTAGCTTGGTTAAATAAAAATAAGAAATGTCCAAATTGTCATACAGATTTAAGTCATTGGGCTAAAAAACTGATGTTATGATGAAAAACAAAGAACAAACATTCTTTACAAAAAAGGTGATTGAGGTTTGGAAGCAATAGTCATTCTTGCAATATTCCTTGGACTATTTGCTTTAATTATTGCTATTGTTATTATCATAAAAGCGAAAATGTCAGCTGATAAAGATAACGAAGAAGAAACTGAATATTCACAAAAAAATCTTGACCTTGATTTAATTCTTACAACTCTTAAAGCTGACACAGAATCTAATTTAACAATAGAAAACAGAGCTTACAACTTTATTCCTTCTGAAAAAAATAAGTTTTCAACTTTTTCTACAATTAGATTTTTTGTAGTAGCATACAACTATATTGTAATTAGAGCTGTGTGGAAAAAACCTATCCCCTACTCACTATTTATTCGTTCTAAAAATATTGATTTCCAAGAATTTGAAAACACTATATTTGTTCCAATCCTGAGTGATTTTTTTCAGATTTATACTGATTCTTCTGAAATATGGTTAGATTTCTTTGAAGACAAAATCTTAAGATCAGTTTTGCAGAAATTCCGTAAAGCAATAAATTATATTTTTTTGACTGAAGAAGATGTTGAAATTTCGATTCGCAATAGTTCTATTTTCTTTTCGTTACTTGATCTCACTTCAATGATTGGTAGAGAAATATTAGAACCGGATAAAGATTATGATGTTTTTGAAGTTGAAAAACTTAGATGTTATTCATGTGGTGATGAATTTGATCCATTAGAAGAGACATGCGATAAATGCGGTTCTTTTAGACCTCGATGTATTGTTTGTTATCTAGATTTAAGTCCATCAGAAAAAGATAATGTTGTAGTTTTACCTTGTTGTGGTGTGTATGCTCATAAACATCACATAATAGATTGGCTTAAACAAAAACCAATTTGTCCAAATTGCACTGAAGACATAGGAGATTGGTTGAAACTAATTACTTGACTAATTTTTCTTAAAGATAAGGAATTGTACATAAGAACACAAATGGTTCATCACCTATATTCTTGTAACCATGAGGTTCTTCAGGTGGAACATACAAAACATCATCTTTTCCCATTATCACTTTTTCATCATTTGTAAAAACTTCACCTTGCCCTCTCAAACAGTAAATCTCGTGTTCTTGAGGGTGATTGTGAATACCTATCTGTCCTCCAGGTTGCATTTCAAATCTTCTCAGGGCGAATCTTGGTGCTCCTTCATTTTCTTTTGTAATTAACCAACGGATAGTTGTACCTGTAGAACCATAATCTGTGACAGATTGTGTGTTTACATCTGAATAATGCTTTAATTTCATAAAATCACTAATAATAGAAGATTTTTGCACTATAAAAAAACTTGCGTTAATCATTTTTAATAGATAGTTGGACGAAAATGCTTATTTATTTCTCTATATTACTTCTCGTAGTAGAAGGTGCAAAAAAAGATGAGCGAAGGATTTTGTCCAGATCATTCTCCAGAATATTATGAAGCATTTATAAGAGAATTAGAACATACTACAAAATTTAGAGAAGAGATATATGAAAAAGTTGGTTTGAAAACTGCCAGAAGGATTCTAGAAGTAGGTTTTAGACAAGGATGGATAACTGAAGAAATTAGAAAAAATACCAAAGCTCAAATTACAGCAATAGATCCAGATCATATTAACGTTGCAGATGCTGCTGAGAAAATAAAAGGTGTTGAATTTTATAGGGATGCAGCAGATAAGCTTTCTATGAATGATCAATCTTTTGATGTTGTATTTTGTCATTATTTCTTTATATGGAAATCTCATCCTTTCAAAGCTTTAATGGAATTAAGAAGAGTCTGCAAGAAAGGTGGTTACATTGTAGCTCTAGCAGAGCCTGATTACTCAGGTTGGATAGAACATCCTGAGCTTGAGTTAGGTAAATATTTCTATAAAGCTATTGAGAAAGAAGGCGGATATCCAACAATAGGAAAAAGATTATTATCAATATTCTCTTCAGCAGGGCTCGAAACTACTATATTTGTAAATTCGAGAATTTGGACATCTGAAGAAATAGAAAATTGTATTGAGAATGATTGGAATGTAATATTACAGGAAGGATTAATAAATGAAGAACAATATAATGAAAAGATTGAACAGGAACAAGCTATAATGAAGAACAAATTAAGAGTAATAGCATTTCCTGTTTTTACTGCAATTGGCAAAAATGTTGTTTTAAAAGAAGAAACTATTGATCCTTATGATGATCTCTAGTTTTTTTTCTTAATAATAACAACCAAATCATTACTTTTTTCTTCATCAAATTGATTAAAATTATAGTCTCCTAGAAACTTTAATTCGAAAGTTTTTTGTTCAGACATAAATTGAAAATCTTTTTTTTTCAAAACATAAAATTCTGTCTTCTTTTGAATCAATTCAAACATATCTGAATTTGAAGTATCTTGAATTATTCTATGAATATACATATTTATTTTTTCAGAATGTTCTTTCCAATCCATCATGCGAATTTGAAAGTTTAATAGACCATCTGAGGTTCTCATCAAATTAGGTTTGTAAAACCATTCTGTCTCATTACTGTGTGCAAGATAATTCACTACTTGGATTAGTAATTTACCTCCCGGTTTTAGGAGATTTGTTAGTTGTTGAATAATTTTCTTTCTCTCATGTAAATCAAAAATTGCCAGTGTATTTCCTATACAATAAATAAAATCAAATTTTCTATCCGCTAATAAGTTCTGGATATCTAAAATATCTCCTAAAATAAACTCTACTTTACTTTCTACTTCCTCGTTTTTAGCTAAATTATCAGCTTCTTTGATATTCTGTTCAGAGATATCAACTCCCACACTACAATATCCCCATTTTGCTAGCATAACCGAATGGAAACCTGTCCCACATGATACATCTAAAACTTGTGAGTTTTTAACATCAAAACTTTTAACTAAATCCTTAAAGAAAGGAGCTTCTCTTTTTAATCTACATGCCCATTTTACTAGATCCTTATACAAAATTTCGTCTTTCCACTCGATTTCCATCTTAGAATTACTTAAACTAACAGTCTTCTTAATACTATCTTTCAACCAAAATAATACTCACAAGAATTCCCATTTATTCCAATATTTTTCAATAATATCAACAACTGAGCTAGCTCCATGAAATTGTATGATATCATTACGGTTGACTTTTTTCGAACTAGAAAAGATTTTAAGAAGAGAATCTTTGATAAATTCTGGTTCTGGGTCTATATAACGAATTATCTCTTTCATCTCTGCAAAATCAATATACTTAGATTCGTAATAACTTGCTGCTGGTGTTTCACATAATAAAGATTCAATAGAAATAACATTGTAGGTTTTTCCTGTTTTAGGATTAATATGATCAAGCACAAAATCACAGAAATTGAGCATTTCAACCATTTCTTCTCTTGGTACAGGTTTGTTTAGATAATGAATGTTGATCTTTTTATCTTGATTTATTTCAGCTATAGTCTTTTGCAAGACTTCAGAACCTTTAATAAATGGAGAATGCGCAAAATGCCCAATTATGTAATCAACACCTTTTTCATCCTTATATTTCTCTTTTTTCTCTTTAATTTCTTTAGATGGAACGAACTTATTTTCATCCACTACTCTTGGTAGAAAAATAGAATCAGGGCTATAGTCCTGAAGTTCTTTTAACGAAACAAAGGACGGGAGTTTTGGTTTGACAGTTTTAAGTCTTAAATCTGATCCATGATATGAATAACAAGTATTCTTTGTTTGTACACATTTAGGATAAGTACCATTCACAATTTGTATGTCTGCTCTTTTCAATATTCTCCCAAATATCATCCAGAATCCTGTATGGAAGTAATTCAATATCAGAGGACCCTGAACAGAACCTAATTTGTGATATTTAACTGGTAAATCTGAATATTTGTTGGATTGCAGGAAATATTCAATTTTATATCCTCGATTTTCTAGTTCTTTTCCAATTACGCAACTTTGGCTAGCATAATCCCCTACTATTGAGATCTTCAAGTTATATCACAATCAGAATAAGATTAAGATTTATTAAAAGTTTATTTGTAAATTTGAATAATAGGAAAAAATAAATTCTCTATCTATATTTTTTAACATGGTTTTAATTATGGATGAATTTGAGGAATTTAAAACTAAACGCAGAGAAATGAATGAGAAAATCTTCAGTCTTCAAAACAAACAGATTAACAGATTCTTTGCTCTTGATACAGGTGCATATCTAGAAGGAGCTTTGACAGTAAAAACTAAAGAACTTATGGGATTATCTACTTCTCTAGTTTTACGTTGCGAGGATTGTATAAAATATCACATCATTCGTGCAGTTCAAGTAGGTTGTACAGATGAGGAAATAGCAGAAACACTTTCTATTGCAATGATTGTTGGAGGTTCTATAGTAGTACCTGAGATGAGAAGAGCTGTTGATACATTGTTTCAATTAAGAGAAAAACAAAAAAAAGGAGAAACTTTAGAATATTTACTTTAACATTTATTTCATTTGGTATGTCTTGAGTTTGTCCAATTCGTCATTTAGCAAATTCTTAGCTTCTGTTAAAGTACTATTGATTTTAAGAGCATTTTTGTAGCAATCTACAGCTTCTGAACCTGTGTGAATTTTCCCTAATTCTAACCAACCTCTCGATGTTTGAGGGAGTTTATTTTCTAAGACATAACTTAAACTTTCACAAGGTTTTCCAAATTCCACAAATACCATGTCTTGATCAATAAATTCTGCTGATCCTGGTGGAAGTACAGAAGTAAAGAATTCTTCACAATACTCAGGATTTTGAAATCTTTTTGATACTAGCCAAATCCATCTTGGTGGATCAAGATAAGTAAGTAAGACATGAGATTTATGTTCAATTTTTGTCTTACAGTTTGGGCAATAAGAAAAGTTAATTTTCCCTTCAATTATGTCTTTGATGATCTTGGGATTTTCAGTTAAATTGATAGCTTCCCCAACCTTCTTTTTTAGAATAGTCCCACATTTCAAGCATTCTATTTCTTTTAATGGCAATATGAACCCCTTCGATAAGTTATTACCAATATTAACAATTGTTAACATCCTTTATATAATTTATTATTTAATTTTACAAAAATGACCGACAAAAAGCCTAAAAACTTGCTTCTACAGATATCTGTGATTGTATCTTTAATTGGTTTTCTAGATGCGTTGTACCTTTATTATATGGAGTTTACAGGTTATTTTGCTTGCTTGATTAATGCTGGTGTTTTTCAATGTGCAACTGTTGGCCAGAGTATTTATTCAAAATTACCACCAGGAAATGGAATCCCTGTTAGCTTATTAGGGTGTATATTTTTCATAGTGGTTATTGGAATTCTATTTTTAGCATTATATACAAAAAATGAATATTGGTTGAGTTTCTTTCTTCCTGTAGCAGGATTAGTGGGAGTTATATTCTCGATATACTTGACAATTATTGAGATTTTTGTGATAAAGTTTTTCTGCGAGTTTTGTGTGCTTTCTGCAATTTGCTCTCTAGCGTTCTTTATTTTAATATTAGTTGCTAAAAAGAAGAACTTTCCAACTTTATTTTCAAAACTAGATTTTTGGAATATGTTTAAAGAAAGTAATCAGAATTAACTTTTGTAGATACATATTTAATTGTGTAAAAGGATAATTTTTGTACAAGAGTTTGATATGGATATGAGAGGATTAAAAATTTCATTTCTTGTTACTATTATATTATCTCTTATATTATCTGACATTTTAATAATTTCTGATCAAGAATTAATAGAAAAAAATTCTGATTCATTTACTTCTGAGACTTTTATTAACAAGTTGGTAAGTTCAGGTCCTATTCTTATCTATAATGATGGTGAACTTGTTGCTAGAAACTTTCCTGGAAATGGAACCTTTGAAGATCCTTTTAGAATTGAGAATTTTTCAATTATTCCCAGACAATATGGGATTTTAATTAGTGGAGTTGAACATTATTTTATTATACAAAACTGCTTAATTGGTTCACCTTGGTTAGTCGGAATTAGTATCCAAAACACTTTTTCAGGTTACGGTAATATATCAAATAATGGAGTTTATGGTTATGATGAACCATCAGATGGTATTTGCTTACAAAACTGTCAAGGTATAACTGTAACAAGTAATACATTTTCCAAAAATTATAATGGTATTAGAATAAAAAATTCATCAAACTGTTCAATAATTAACAATAAATGCCTTAACAACAGAAATGCAGGAATCCTTGCAGAAGCTGATTCTTCTGATTGTTTCTACGAAAATAATTTGGTTCAAAAAAATGTTAAGTTTGGAATACTGTTTAGTCAATCTGGAGGTTCTTTTGTATACAATAATATTTTGTTGGATAATTCTCTTATTATTAATGAAAATACTTTGGAAGGTTATTTAAAATATGAAATTCTAGGGAATACATTCAATAGTAAAAACATTACTTATCTTAAAAACTTGAACAATTTCGTATTTAACGACACTTCATGTCGAAATTTGTTTCTGATTAATTGTACGCAAGTTTTTATTGAGAATTTAGTTATTAAAGATAATTCAATAGGTATTTTTAGTTATGAAAGTAGTAATTGTACTTATCAAAACAATTTGTTCAGTTATAATACTCTAAACGGTCTGAAACTTATTAATTCAAATTTTACTGTTATCCTTTCAAATACATTTTCAAGCAATTACAGAAGTTTTAGCCTGACTAATTCCTACTACATCCTACTAAAAGAGAATAATTTTAATTGGCAAGGAATATATTTTGAAGAGATAGATAGCACTATTATAGAAACAATCACAGTTGAAAATAATAAGATAGATGGCTCTAATCTTAGCTACTTCTATAAAGAACACAATCTCTCTTTAAATGAACCAGAATATGGTCAATTGATATTCTATAATTGTTCTAATGTTACAATTTCTGACCAGATTATACAACACAAAGAAAATGTTATTTCTATTATAGAATCAATGAATTTTATAATCAAAAACTGTACGATTGATTATTCAGATTTTGGAATGATCATGGATCGAAGTCAAAATATAACAATTCATGATTGTAAACTCAGATCCAACTATTACGGTATTCTTGCTTCTGATTGTTCAATAATCAATATAAATAATATTACCTTTTTTGGACTTGTTTCTGCACTAGATATTAGAAACTCCAATGATACAAAAATCTCTTTCTGTAATATTGGTTCTTGCGGGTATGGTTTATATCTTGAGCAAAATTCCAATATCTATATCTCTAATTCTGTGCTGGCAGATTGCAGAGATTACAGTTTATACCTCTGTGATATTAGTAATTGTTATCTTACTTACTTAGATATAAACAACAGTGATAATGGAATCTATATGAAAACCACAAATTTGTGCTATATTTCAAACTGTGATATTAAAAATATTTACTCTGATGGAATATATATCTTTGAATCTAATCGAGTCAATGTTATGTGGAGTAACATAAGTTTGAATTCATATGGAATTAAAGTTAAAAATTCCTCCTATGGAATATACAAATACAATTCTTTTTTCCAAAACAGATTGTATGGAATCTCTTTTGATGTTAATTCAAACCATAATCTCATTTATCATAATGTGTTCAAAGACAATAGATTAGATGATGAAACTGGTTTGTTATCTCAAGCCTGGGATGATGGTTATAACAATACTTTTTACGATACTGAAACATATGAAGGTAACTGGTGGTCTAACATTAGAGGTTCTACTTATATTATTGCTGGTTCTTCAAGTTCAATTGATGTTTTCCCTCTTAATCCTTTCATCATAACACCTAGTAATAACCAAACAGAAAAAACTTCTTTTTCACTGATATTGTTTCTCATTCTAATAATACCATTAAGACTGATATTTTATTCCAATGATAAAAGGAGAAAAAACAACTAATCAGTTTAATCAGTTTAATCAGTCATTTATATAAATGTATGAAGATATGGCTGTATAATTAGTAGTTGAAAGAAATGAGAAAATCAGCAATTTCAATAATTTCTATTTTATTAATAATGACTTTAATATCGGTATATTCAGTTAATTTTCAATCTTTTACCATATATGACAAAGAAATCGTTGAAAAAAACAATTTTTCTATTAAAACATTAGTAAATTCTGATTCAATAATTATTTACTCAGATATTGATCTTTTAGAATATAACTTTCCGGGAAATGGAACTTTGGAAGATCCTTTCAGAATAGAGAATTTATCAATTCAAAATGAAAATTATGGGATTTATATTAATAATCCGAATCATTATTTTGTAATCCAAAATTGTTTTATCGATTCTTGTACATATGGTGGCATTGTTTTAAGGAAAATTTTCTCACCATATGGAAATATCACAAATAATGTAATAAGCAACAGTGAACAAGGAAATGGTATATCTTTACAAGAATGTTCAGGATTGCTTGTGAAAAATAATACTTGCAGCTATAATATTAATGGTATCAATGTGAAATTAACTGAAAATTGCTCTATTTTCGATAATAATTGCTCTAGAAATTTCAATAATGGAATTAATGTAGAACTCGATTCACCTAACTGTACTTATACAAATAATTTTCTAAGTGATAATGAGGAATTTGGATTTCTTTCTCAGAGAGCTAAAGGATCTAAATTATATAATAATTCTCTCTCCAACAACAAATTTGCTATCTACGAAGATGACTTATTTGATTATTTAAAATTTGAATTGTTAGGTAATAGAATAAACAAGAAATCTATCATTTATCATACAAATTCATATTCTCTAACGATTAACTCTAATGATATTGGAGCTCTCTATCTGATGAATTGTTCTTTTATATTAGTAGAGAATTTAAAAATTGAATCTAACTATATTGGAATTCATAGTTTTGGTTCAAATAATTGTATATTCAAAAATAATGAATTTCAAAACAATTTCCAAGCAGGTTTACTAATTCAAAATTCCAATTATACTGAGATTACTAAAAATAATTTCACTAATTATGTAGGTGGCAGTGGATTTGTGTTGACGAATTCTTTTTATGTTTCAATAACTGAAAACAATTTTACCTACACTGGTGTTGCAGTTGATGAAATTGAACTAGAAGCAGTTTCGACCCTAATAATAGAAAACAACATGATAAATGGTAAGAAACTTGGATACTTCTTTGAAAAAGATTCAATTACACTTTCTGAACCTGAATATGGACAACTAATCTTCTTTAATTGTTCTGATGTAGTATTAATAAATCAAAATATACAATACACCCAAACTGCAATAACTGTTGCACTCTGTCATAATATTGAAATTTCCTATAGTATCGTTAATAATAATGAAGTTGGTTTAAATTTGATTGACAACCAAAATATCAGTATAATCTCATCCTCATTCAATGGAAATTCTGAAGCAATTATTTCTAGTTCTTCTGAAAATATACATATAGATAACTGTATAATGAATTCTAATCAATTGGTTGGTTTATATTCTTTGAATTCAGACCAGATAGAAATAAACAATTGTGAGATAAGCTTTAATGGTTTTGGTTTATATTTTATAGGAAATGATGATGTCTTAATAAATAACTCATTTATCTCAAATAATACAGATTTGAATATGTATTTTTACGAACTTCATAGATGTACTATTTCTTATGTAGAAGCATTTGATGCTGATTACGGAATATATCTTAGATTATCGGAAAATGTAAATGTTCTAAACTGTATAATAAAGAACGCAACTTATGATGGAATTTTCATACTGAATTCTTATAGAGTGTATGTTTTATGGTGTAATATAAGCTTGAATTTCTATGGAGTGAAAGCTCAAATATCAACATATGGACATTTTCTGTATAATACTTTTGCTGGTAATGAGGTATATGCAATTTCTTTGGATCTAAATTCGGATCATAATTTAATACATCATAATATATTCAATAAAAATCAAATAGAAGACGAAACAGGCAGATTATCTCAATGTAGCGATGACGGGTATAATAATACGTGGTACGACATCGAAACGTTTGAAGGTAACTGGTGGTCTAATATTAATGGATACCATTATACGATAGCAGGTAGTGCTTACTCTGTTGATATCTTCCCATTAAATCCTGTTGAGACGTCCACCATTCCTAACAATACAGATGAATCATCATTTTCTTTAGTTAGCGTATTTCTTATAATTCCTTATATTGTTAATTTGGTACAACGCAAACGAAGAAAATAACATCTTGTTCAAACACATTTAAAAAATGTAACTATTACTCTATATTAGATGCAGGATAATAATTATGATTTTTCTAATTTGAACAGAAAGAATAGACTCGCAGGAACAGCTTTTGATTTATCTCCTGATAAGGCTTCTACTTTAGGAGAAATTCTTGGAACTTATTTAGGTGGAGAAGAAGCTGTTGTTGTATCTGCTCGTGATTACAGAAAAGACACTAGGATGATAAGTCGAGCTTTTAATGCTGGTTTAATAAGTGTTGGCACATCGGTTTTTGATTTACATGCTGCTGCTTTACCTGTAGTACAATTTGCTTTAAGACGATTTAGCGCACATGCAGGAATCCATTTAGCAGCTGCTCATAGAACTACTGATAAAATAAACATCAGAATTTTTGACCAGACTGGGATTGAACTTCCTTTTCAAGACATTTACTCTAAAGAAAGAATTCAAACAACACCCATAGTTCGTGTTTCCTATGATAAGATTGCAGATATATTGTCAGTGACACAAGCAAATGATTTGTATAGTGCGGCACTGAATTCTGCTTTTGTGACAGAGACGATAAGAAAACAAAATTTTTCTGTTGTAGTTGATTGCGCTTTTGGGCCTGTAGCTGAGGTTTTTCCTAATATCCTTGCTCATGATGGTTGTAATGTTCTGACTCTAAATGCATTTGAACCATCAAAAATCCCTCCATCACTCCCTAGTCCTACTTCTTTATCAATACTTTCAAGAACTATGGTTGCTGCCAATGCAGATTTAGGAGTAGCTTTTGATCCAAGTGGTTCAAGAGCAATTTTTCTAGATGAACACGGAAGAATTATAGAACCCTGTGATATTATTTCAATACTCTTACAAGATAAAATGATAGGAAGACAAAAAGGAAAAGTTGTTCTCTCAAATTCTCTTTGGAATATGGAAAATTGGTTAAGAGAAAATAACCTTGAACCCTATTTTGCTGATGAATATCCAGGTGAAATTTCAAGAACAATGCAATTCCAAAGAGCAATATTTGCTGCAAATGAACAAGGAAATTATATCCATCCAACAATTTCTAATGAGTCAGAACCTTTTGCATCAACTTTGTTATTACTTACCTCATTTGCAAGAAATGAGAAACACAAATACTTTTCAACATTTGTTGAAGATCGGAAAATTTGTGATAGGGAAAATTATGAAGAAAGACCTTATTCTTTGGTTTCGAATCCAGATTTATTCTTAAAAAAGATTTATGAGAGTGATAATCAAAATATGATAATAAATACTCTAAATGGCGTAAAGATACTGCACGATAAAAGAAAATGGAGTCATATCTTTAGTACAATTATACCTTCAAAGTTAACAGTTAGAGTGTGTGCAGAGAACAAAGAAGAACGGGAATCAATTATGAATGAAACAATGTTAATGGTTGAAACTCTCGACGGTGAGCTATCTTGAAGAAGAAAGAACGCAAAGAGAACGAAGAAAATGTCAATGTATGCTTGAAATGTGGAAGAACAATTCCTAAAAACGAGAAGTTCTGTTTAAGTTGTGGATTAAGTATAAATATTCGTTCAAACTATCCACATAACCTTCTTTGATATTTTGTCTATTTTTAAAAACATTAAAGAATAGGTAATATAAGCAGATAATAATGACTAAAGGTTATCTAAGTTTTGTTTTACACGGACACTTACCTTGGGTTTTAGAACAAGGTACATGGCCTCATGGAGAAGTGTGGTTATTAGAGGCTGCAGCTGAAACCTATACACCAACGTTAACAATGTTGACAAATCTTTATGAGAAAAATGGTTTCTCAAATATGCTAACCATGGGAATTACACCAGTATTAACTGAACAATTAGCACATCCAAGATTCAAAGGAGGATTTGAAAATTATCTGAATGAAAGGATTGATCAAAGTTATAAAGACAAAGATCATTTCAATTGGATGGGAGAACCTGAAATTGCCCAACTAGCAGAGAGGTGGATCAGATATTACTCTTCTGTAAAGGAGCAATTCGTTGAAAGGTTTAATAAAGACTTGGTAGAAGGTTACAAAATTTTACAGGATAAAGGTGCAATAGAGATAATAACCTGTGGATTAACTCATGGGTATCTCCCTTTATTAGGAAAAGAGGAGACAGTAAATGCTCAAATTAAAGGAGGACAAAGTATCTATAAATATAGGTATGGGGGAAGAGATTCTGCAGGAATATGGTTACCTGAACTCGCATATCGTCCTACATATAGATGGAAAAATCCTTTGACTGAAGAGGAGTTCGACAGACAAGGGATTGAATATTACCTTGCTAAACATGATATCAACTATTTTCTGGTTGATACACCATTATTGAGAGGTGGTGAAGGTATTGGAACATATCTAGATAAATTTGATGCATTGAAGAAATTATGGACACAATTTGAAAAACAAAAGCCTAATTTAACTCACAAAGATTATTCGCTTTATCGACCATATCTTGTTGGAGGAACTGAGAATTATGAAAATAAAGTTAATTTCTTTACCAGAGATGATAAAACTGGGATTTTAGTATGGTCAGGTGATATCGGTTTTCCAGGAGATGGTTGTTACTTGGAGTTCCATAAAAAGCATTGGCCATCTGGAAATAGATATTGGAGAGTAACTGGAAAAGATGTAGACTTAGGTAAGAAAGAAGTGTATGACCATAGGAAAGTAGTAGAACGTTTAGATGAAAATTCTGATCATTTCTTTAATGTAGTCAAAGAAAGTCTTCTACAAACTTATCAACAACTGGAAAAACCAGGAGTAGTTGTTTGTCCGTATGATTTTGAGCTTTTTGGTCATTGGTGGTTTGAAGCCATAGGATTCCTAGAAAGACTAATTATGAAAGTGAATAAAGATGACGAAATAGCTACAACTACCACAAAAACTTATCTAGAACGATATCCATCCGATAAAGATGTTTATGTTCCTCTTCCTGAAGGATCTTGGGGTAAAGGTAATTTTCATTGGATTTGGTTAAACGATGATACAGCTTATTGCTGGAAATATGTCTATGAATGTGAGGATCTTTATCTAAAGGCTTTGAAAGAATTCAAAGAAACCTATTATCAAGATTTCAATTTAGCAAAAAGACTTATCAATCAAATGGGGAGAGAATTATTACTTCTTTCATCATCAGATTGGGAATTCTTAATTTCTACTTGGGCTGCTCGAGATTATGCAGAAAAAAGGATTGAATTACATTATACCAATTTCAAGAAACTTTATTCATTGTTGAAACAATATAAAGATGGTAGAATTAATGAGCAAGCTATTCGAAACCTAGAAAAGATGGAAAAAGAAGATAGTATTGCTTGGGAACAGGATGTTTATCTTTGGTTTGAAAAGTAGAAGATAGTTTTTTTTCTTCCATCTTTTCATTAATACTAGCTCATAAATCGTTTTTTAATTTTCTTCGTTTTTGATAGAGCATTATGTAAACACAAAGTGATAATATAGCTAATAAGTAACTAGAGAAAAATGTTTCTTCGGTTTCTGTAGGTTCTGTAGGTATATCTTCAGAATCAAGAGGATCTGAACCTGCAAGAACTTCTACACCATCTGAAAATCCATCGTTGTCTGAATCTTCATCCAAGGGATCTGTTAAATAGAAAACTATTTCCCATCCATCCAGTAATCCATCTTTATCTGTATCGTTGTCATAGGGAAGTGTGTTATAAAAAATAACTTCCTCTCTATCTGATAAACCATCATTGTCAGTATCGTGATTTAAAGGGGAGCTAGAATATTTGAAGACTTCGTCTCCATCGATTAAACCGTCGTTGTCTGTATCACTGTTAGTTATATTAGTATAGTAAAGATAAACTTCATCCCAATCCTCTATACCGTCTAAATCTGTATCATTTTGATTTGGATTGCTGTGAAAAACAATTACTTCTTCTCCATCTAAAAGACCATCAGAGTCCGAATCATCATCTAGTGGATCTGTAGAGTATATATTCACTTCTTCTCCATCCAAAAGACTATCATCATCAGAATCCTCATCTCTAGGATTACATCCAAGAATGAATTCGTTTAGATTAGTAAGATCATCCCCATCTGGATCTAAGTTAGAATCATTTGCCAACGGATTCAAAGAATATTGAATTTCCCATCCATCCGGACAACCATCATCTTCTGAATCTTTTTTCCTTGGTTCCGTACCATAAATAAGTACTTCATCCCCATCTTCTAACGTATCATTATCTGAGTCTATTCTATTTGGATAAGTTATATAGAGATAGACTTCTAATCCATCTTCCAGTCCATCTGAATCTGTATCTGTAATATATCTGTTTGAATCATAAAAATTCTCCATGTAATCACATAAATAATCTCCATCACTATCAATATTGCCAGTATTTGCGGCATTTCCTAAATATCCCCACCATCTTTGAGTTCCTGAGTAAATTGAACTTACTATAGATAAACAATATAGATTAGTGTCATCTGAACCAAAAAGAACTTCAACTTTCCCATCATTATTTACGTCAACAATACATGCTGAAGACTCAATACTACCATTGGTGCTGAACATCCATTCTAAATTACCTGTATGATTTACACAATAGAGATTATTGTTAGTTGAACCTACAATTATCTCTAATTTACCGTCATTATTTAGATCTGATAATGCAGGAGAAGCTTCTATATTAGCTCCAGTAGCATATTGATGCTCTTTTTGAGCTTGGTTATTAAAAAACAGAATATCACCATGGTGATCATACTGATTCAAACTACATGAAACAATTTCTAAAGAATCATCCCCGTCTATATCAGCAACTACAGGTGAAGATAAATTCAAATAAAAATACTCACTATAATATTTTGGTACACCTAAAGAAGAAAATATCCACAATCCAGAAGCTCCATTCACTTCAGACAAAATATTAACCATTACTTCAGTATCCCCATTTCCATCTAAATCTGCTATTGTTGGAGTTGAATACACATAAGTACCTGCAGGAATGGGGAAAAAGTTCCTAATTAGCGAGCCATTAATATCTAAACAATTTAAGCAATCAATACCATCTACTGCTGAGCTTATAATAATTTCATATATTCCGTTATTATCAAAATCTGCAATACAAGGAGAACCAAAGGAATTCCCTGGTAAATTGTAATACCATTTTTCTTCACCAAAATGGTCAATACATTGTAAACATCCTCCACTAGTTGCTCTACTTCTCCCTACCAATATCTCCAGTGTCCCATCGTTATCTAAATCCGCTACAGCTGGAGTAGAATATATCCTATAACCTACATTCATCCAATTCAATGTCCCATTAGCGTTAATACAATAGAGAGTTCCATAATCTGTACTGACGTTATAGGTTCCTATTAGAACCTCAAATTCATTATCTCCATCTATATCTGCTATACATGGTGAAGAATGTTTCAATCTATCTTCCCATGTTTGAAATGCCCATTTTAAACCACCTGTTGAATTCAAGCAATACACTTTATTGTCATTTGAACCTACTATTATTTCCATAATACCATCTGAATCTAAATCTGCTACTGCTGGAGAGCTTTTTACTTCTCCACCTGTTGGGAATGCCCATTCTAACTGTACTCCCATCGTATCTGCTTTTACTTCCACCAATTCTCTGGAGTTTATATTAAAAAATAATGAACTGCTTAAAATAATTATAATGACATAAATAGTTTTTCTCTCTTTCACTAAAAATCACACTTTAGGTTTTTTATACTAGAGTATTAATTGCAACCTAAAATAAATATTTTTCTGATGTTTGAGAAAATTATAGAAACAACTAATCTTTATATCATCAATTTTACATAAAAACTAATTATTTCTTTTTCCATCTCTTCATTAGTGCTTTTTCGTAGACTTTTTGCCAATTCTTAGCAGCATGATTCCATGAAAAATCTTGATTCATATCTCGTTTTTGTAATTTCACAAAACTTGCATTATCGTTATAATATAAACTAACTGCTAATTTTATCTCTTCGAATAGTTCTTCAGCATCTGCATTTTCGAAAACAAATCCATTTCCTTTATCAGGATCATCTACAAAATCTACTACAGTATCTGATAATCCACCAGTATTTCGCACAATTGGGATAGTTCCATAAACCATAGAGTACATCTGGTTTAATCCACATGGTTCGTAAATACTTGGCATTAAGAAGAAATCTGCTCCTGCTTCTATCTGATGAGCTAATCTATTGTCAAATTCAATATTAATTGAACAATTTTCTTCATACTTCTTTTCTTTTGATTTTATTTTCTTTTCTAATTTTGAATCACCTGTACCAAGGAGCACAAATTGAATTTTAAGGTCCATAATGTCATCAAATTTCTCTAATATAAGATCTAATCCTTTCTGTGTAGCGATTCTAGAAATTACTCCAATTAGCGGCTTATCTGAAACATTGATGTTTAACTTATCTTGTAAATACTTTTTATTTTCTGATTTTCCTTTAAATTTGTTTGAATCATAATTGTGAACTATAAGAGGATCAATTTTTGGATTCCATACAGTGAGGTCAATACCATGAACAATACCATATAAATCTTCTTTACGTGCTTCAATGAATTTTTCTAGTCCATCTCCATATTCTTTGGTTTGAATTTCCTCAGCATATTTTGAGCTTACAGTTGTTAGAATATCTGTGTATACTATTGCTGCTTTCATGAAGTTTATTTGGTTGAAGAATCCCAAACAATCTTCGGAATAGTAAATTTCTGGTATTTTAGCTTCTGCTAATTTTTCAAGTGGATAAATTCCTTGATAACCAATATTATGGATTGTAAAAACTGTCTTGGTCTTACTAAATTGAGGTTTTTTAACATATTCAGTCTTGAGTAAAAATGGAATTAATCCAGTATGCCAATCATTAGCATGAATTATATCTGGTGTAAAATCTAATAATTCAAGAGAAATGAAAACTGATTGTGAAAAACTGTAGAATCTGATAGGACTATCAGCGTAATCTTCACCTGTTTTTTCATCCACATAAATTCCTTCTCTATAAAGATATTCGTTTTTAATGAAATAAATCGGTACCTGACTTTCTGGAAGGATTGATTCGTATAACTCGAAAACTTCTAATTTGTCACCAATTGGAGCTGTTAAATCTTTCTTAACTAGCTTAATATTGTGTTCTTCTAAATCTATTTTCTTGTATAATGGTGTAAACACTATTATCTCATGTCCTAACTCCTTCATTGCTTTTGGAAAAGCAGAAGAAACATCTCCCAATCCTCCTGTTTTGGAGAAAGGATCTACTTCAGCTGAAATAAACACTATGTTCATTTTTATCCCCTAATTGTGCTACTATGTCTACTATTTTTTGAATAATGTCATTAGAGAGATTTAAAATTATTTGTTTGGAGTCTTTAGAAAGGCTTTCAATCATTTTTGCAAGAACATTTCTTTGGTATTTTAATCCTGTATGTATCAGATCTGCAGAAAACCAATCTCTAGAAGCCCACCAGAATTGACAACTGTAGTATGCTGCATGATATTCATCTGTCCAATCTCCATCAAGTAAATACCTCTTAATCTGGTGAAGAAGACGGAGATGTATGTGTTGTAGTTGATGTATAGAATTAAATGGATGGTCCCATAATGGATATGGAATAAATTTATCTAAATCCTCTTTTGTGGTTGACCACGAAGAAGGGATGAAAACATCACTCACTGTATCAATTGGATATCTATCTAGGCAGTTAGATAGTGTCATTGTTTCAATCCTATCTGTGAGATTAAAGAAGAAATAATAATACTCTGCCATATGTTCTCCAAAAGTTTCAAGATCCATTGCCATTATGATAGGTTTTTGAGTTTGCTTATACTTAGTTTGTAAATCTAAAACACAACTAGAAATATTGCGATTATAATGGTTAAAGGATATATGGTTACTTGCATCTTTATCTCTCTTAATCAATTGAACTGTTTTCCCATTTTCTAAAATAAAACTACTACCATAAGGTACAGAATTGATATTTTCTGGGACAATTATAGTCGTATATCCTTTTTCTTCAATTTGCGGTAAAAGTTCTTCTGATACAGCTAATTCTGGAGGGAAGAAAACTGA